>Ga0315908_10001353_pt1 | contig 18438 bp, 14 predicted proteins | sample LakEriMetagenome_12_FD_203520 | JGI IMG/M metagenome (GOLD analysis project Ga0315908, IMG submission 203520) | Freshwater fungal communities from buoy surface, Lake Erie, Ohio, United States - Buoy 4 MA124 | ecosystem: Environmental > Aquatic > Freshwater > Lake > Lake biofilm | place: USA... | reverse complement strand
CAAGCGAGTGGAGCAACAATCAATTCTGCATATATTGGATTTAAAACATCTAATGGGTTCATTTTTGATACATTAATTCCAACTGGAAAAATTTCGTATGGTATCTTTCCAACAATCTGTGACTTAAGTTCAGCAAATGACATTGTTTCATTTGGCTTTACAAATCCAGCAGCTCAAGGTGTTATAAGTGGAAATACAATCAATGTTACAGTTCCAATAGGTACTAATTTACAATCATTGATACCTACATTCACAATCTCTCAAGATGCAGAAATTACTATTGGTAATGTGAAACAAATTTCAGGACAAACTTCCAATAATTACACAAGTGCTCTAACTTATACTGTAACCGCAGATGATGGATCAACAAAGAATTATACCGTTGTTGTTACCTTTCAACAAGCACCAAAAAGCAATGCATGTGATATCACTGCTTATAGCTTCGTAAGTCCACAAACAACAGGAGTAATCAACGGTAATAATATTACATTGACAGTTCCTACAGGAACTAATGTTACGAATTTGATTTCACAGTTTACTGCGTCAACTGGAGCGACTGTGAAAGTTGGATCAACGACTCAAATTTCAGGTCAAACTGCAAATAACTTTTCAACTGCAGTAACATATATTGTAACAGCTGAAGATGGTACAACTACTAAATCATATACGGTAACCGTGAATGTTCATCAAGGACCTAAAAGCAATGCTTGTGATATTACCTCTTTCGGATTTACAAGTCCACTAACAACAGGAGTAATCAACGGAAATAATATCACTTTAACTGTGCCAACTGGAACAAATTTGACGAATTTAATTGCTCAGTTTGGATTATCAACAGGAGCGACTGTGAAAGTTGGATCAACGACTCAAATTTCAGGTCAAACTGCAAATAACTTTTCAAATTCAGTAACATATACTGTAACAGCTGAAGATGGTACAACCACTAAATCTTATGTTGTAACTGTTAATGTTCAACAATCACCAAAAAGTAACGCATGTGATATTACTTCATTTAAATTAGTATCTCCAAGTGTAATTGGTGTGATTAATGGTAATTCAATTACCTTAACTGTACCAGCAGGAACAAACGTATCAAGTTTGATTTCTCAGTTTACACTATCTACAGGAGCGACAGTAAAAGTTGGTGCTACAACACAAGTTTCAGGTCAAACTGCAAATAACTTTATAAATGCAGTTACCTATGTTGTAACTGCTGAGGATGGATCTACAACTAAAACATATACAGTAACTGTTGTAACTAGTACATCTTTAAGTAGTGCTAAAGAGATTTTGACATTTGGATTTACAAATCCACAAGCAACGGGTGTAATTAATGGTACTGCTATTTCAGTAACTGTACCTAATGGAACGGATATTTCTACATTGGTAGCTTCATTTACAGTTTCGCCAAAAGCGACAGTGTCAGTTAAAAATGTTACTCAACAATCAGGGAAAAATGTGAACGATTTCACTACGATTGTGAGTTATGTAGTTACTGCTGAAGATGGTTCTACAAAAACATATACAGTAACCGTTACACAATTACCAAAATTAAGTGCTGACAAAGATTTCTTATCTTTTGGTATCAAAACTCCAGCCGTTAATGGAACAATTAATGGAACAACGATCAATGTGGTATTACCAGATGGGACTTCATTATCCTCTTTAATTGCAACGTTTACTGTTTCACCGAAAGCAACAGTAAAAGTTGGTTCAGCAGCTCAAACTAGTGGTTTGTCAACGAATAACTTTACTACTACAGTAATATATACCGTGACTGCTGAAGATGGAACAACTAAAAACTATACGGTGGTTGTTTCAACTCAGTCAACTTCTGGTAGTAGTGCTAAAGAATTAATTTCTTTCGGTATTTACCAACCGATTATTCCAGGGGTAATTAACGGAACTGCAGTAACGATTAAATCTTCAACGAAGTCAATTGATGTTACTTCATTATTGATTTCGTTTGAAGTTTCTCCAGGTGCTAAATTAGTATTGTCAGGAACTACATTGACATCAAGAGTTTCTAAATTAAATTTTGCAAATCCTGTTACAGTAACTGTGGTTGCTGCGGATGGAACGAAAAAAGATTACATCATTAATTTAGAATTACCGAAGAGCAACCAAAAAATGGTGATATTCTTTAAATCAATGAATCCTTATTCAGAAGGTAAAATTGATTCACTTAAAAAAGAAATCCGTATTTCAGTTCCTTATGGTACCTTGGTTTCACAAATCCAACCTGTATTTATGGTATCAGAGGGAGCAACAGTGAAAATTGGAAATGTTCAACAAATTAGTGGTGCTAATACAGTTGATTTCACGAAGCCTGTTGTTTATACAATTGTTGCTGAAGGAGGAAGTTCTGTAACGTATACCGTTTATGTTGATGTTCAGCCTAAATCAACATTAGGAATCGAAGAGCAAGATCAAAACGTAGTATCAATTTACCCGAACCCTTCTACTGGTTTATTTACGCTGAAGGCTACCGATGGAAATGTTTTTGTTTCTATCATGGATGCTCAGGGTAGGGTGGTATTCAACCAAGAAGTAACTTCATACGCAGGTGAAGAAATGCAACTTGATTTAACACACTTCGGAAAAGGAATTTATTTTGCAACAGTTCAAAATAATGAATCTACTAAAATGTTGAAATTAGAAGTGATCGAATAATTAAATTCTACATTGAAATAAGAAAACGGTCTCGCGAAAGTGAGGCCGTTTTTTGTTTAAGATTTTTGATTTTTATTGAATACTATAAAATCTTAATAAAAAAAAGATGATAATTGGTTTCATGTTGTTCGGAATAAACCATTTTCTTTTTATTTCTCAATCAATATTATAAATAGTACTTCATTAACTGTTTGATTTATAAAATTTATTAGCATTACACATCCATATGTTAGTTGAGCTTATTTAATATGTAAAATTGATTTTAATTGTAATATTTTTAACTTTTTATCGTTTAAATTAAAAAGTGATCTTCAATATTAAAAAAATGATTTCTATTGAAATATTTCTTAAATAATTAGTGTAAAAAAGGTAGTAATTAATTTAATTTTAGGACTTATGAAAAAATTAACATCTATTTTGGGTATTCTAATAGTTAATGTAGCATTAGCATATATCGTTTTGATGACCTTTAATCCGTTTCACCTTGTTTATAGTGAGATAGCTTGGTTTAGCGGGTTTGATTGGTCAAATTTGTTTTCTCCAAGTGTTGAACAAAATATTCTGTTATTTTCCTGCGCATTCGGATTCGTATATTTAAATATAATTTTGATTAAAGTTTTAAAGGAAAAATAAAGCAATTAAATCGGTAGTAATTTTAAAAGCTAGAATATTAATTGGAAAAAAAGAATTTAAAACACACTTGGTGGTTTCGTTAACTGTACTTTTGCACTTTGAAGCATTTGTGCATTAGCATTAAGTCTTAAAACGAAATATTTATTTGAACCAATAGGAGTAGTGTCGAAGTTTAGGGTCCAGCAGTGTAAGTTTCGAGTTAAGGTAAAACGAGAGTTGACCATTTTAGCTGCTTTGATATCAAATAGAGAGTTGTTTGAAACTTTCCAACGTTTCGTAATATTGATGTCACCATTGAAGTTTATCGTGTTTACAAAAATAAATTTGTCTAATTGGGAAGAATCTCTCCCAATATTTTGATTGATGTTTAAAACATGTGTCAAATTGATTTTCCAAGGAATTTCAAAATCCAATATCTGCTCTGGGTGTAACATGAAATAATTGACATCCGAATTCCAGGTTCCATTAAATGCTTCTTTGTTTTCTTCAATTTTACGTTTACTAGATTCAGAAGTGATTGTAAATGTGGTGTTAAAGCTTGTGTTGATGAAACGTCCTATGCCTTGTCCTACATTATAGGCAAAGTCTTTCTTAGTTCTCAAAGAATTCTCATCCCATGCATAAGGGCTAAAGGTAGAGGTAGCAACAAAACTTACATTGTTGATAGGGCTTATTCTTAATGATAGATTAAAGTCTGAAAGTTTCATGCTATCTCTTAAGAAATCGTAAGTTCCGTTGATGGATAAAGCCTCAATGATTTTAGTCTTTTTAAAACCAGTAATGGTGTCTTTGGCTGATTTTCGTTTTAGTTCGAAGGTATTCATTAAATTAAAACCAAGTAAACTTGAAGCTCTTGGAATCGATTGAGCAAAAGCACTATTTTGGTACGTTGAATAGAAAATTTCTTTGTTATTAGCGTCTAAATAAGCGTCTTTTTTTACCGTTGTTAATGGTGTGTATGAGTAAGTGAAGTTAGGAGTTAATATGTGCCTCATTAGTGGATTCTTTTTACCTAAAAATTTATAATAAGCATAAATTTGTGTGCTCAAAGCAACGCTACCACTCATGGTTTGAAAACTTCCTGTTTCAGAATAATTATTTGAAAAGATTGTTTTCGAGTTTTTATCATAGTTTAACTTAGTTTGTTGAAAATTAATTATATGATTGTAATTGAATGCAGGGGTAAGGGACCATGTATTTTTGAAAATTTTCATGGTAGATGTTACGGTAACTGATTGTCTGACACCTGAAATGAATTTATTAGCAATTTGTTGAAATTCTTTTTTACGAAGTAAAGAATCAGCGAAGGTAGATGAGTTGTTAAAATTACCATTGTATGATATCCCAATTTGGTCATACCATTTGTCAGTACCAATTCTGTTTTTGAATAATAATTTTGTAGGAGAAAAACGTGTTGAGTTTATATTTAGGTTTGGACTGGTTAGTTGAATCGATTTGGATTGAGTATTTTGATTGGTTGAAATTTTCATTCCCATGGTAATAGGTTTACCTGGGAAACTTCTGTTTAAATTAATGTCTGATTGAAATGCATTATTGAAATAAACAGGATTTGTTGTGGTGACAATGTTTTTCGGGTTGTTATCAGAGATAAAATTTACATTTGAATTAAAATTCCAATACGGATTTGATTTTTGGTCTTTTATATGTGTCCAGTTAAATAATATCTTTCCATTTTTTGTATAATCAGGAAAACCAGAGTTGTTCTGTTGGTATTCAATTTTCAAATTTCCATTGAATTTATATTTTATCCTATATTCAGTGATATTAGAAATGGAATAACTTCCGCTAGAATAAAGGTTTCCAAGAAATGTAGTGTGTAAACTATCGTTAATTGGGAGGTAATACCCCAAATCAGTAAATCCAATTCCAAAGATCGATGCAGGAGCGAGTTTCGGAATTAGAAAACCTCGTTTTTGCATGTTTATCTTTTGTTTTGATTGAGGAATTGCTAGAAAGGGAAGACCGATGGGTGTACTTATATCTCTGAAGTAGATGTTCATTCTTTTAGAGATAATTTTTTTATTCGGTATCAGAATTGCTTTTGATAAATGAAAATGAAAGTGTGGTTCTTTTAAGTCACATGTGGTAAATTTTCCGTCTCGAAAATGAATTTGTTCGTTTGCTTGTCGTTTAGCTACTTCCATTTGAAGATAGGTTTCTTGTTGCTTTACCGACATTTCTTGAATGTACCCTTTTTTAGAATTTAGATTAAAACGAATTGTACCCGCGTGAATTTCCTCTCCATCTTGAAAAACAATAGGTTCGCCTATACGTTTACCACTTTCATTTGTTTTATAACTTGCAAACACCTCTTTTTTATCAATGTCAAAAAGGATGTAGGAAGCAGTTATTTTGATACCGTCATATTCCAAGAGTGCATCACCAAATAAATGAGTTTGTTTGGTTTTTAAATCGTTGAATATGGAATCTTTTGCATAAAATTTACCTTTAGTAGTGATGTTTTTGTCAATAAGGTAAATGGTATCTTTTTTTACTTGAGAAAAAACAAAGGAATTGCTTATTAACAATAAAACGAAGATAAGTCTATATGCAGTGTTAAAAAGCGACAATATATATGAATATTTTTACGTTTGTAATCAATAATGATGCAAAACTAAAAAATTACTCTTTACTCATATCAAAAATGAAGCGTTACTTTAAGTTATTTGGTTTATTAAGTGTGTTTTTAGTCTTGTCGTTAAATACTTTATCTCAGAGGAATCGTAATAACGGAAGTGCTATTAAAACAGTTTGTATAGATGCAGGACATGGAGGAAAAGATCCTGGTTGTCATGGGAGTAATGCCAATGAAAAAACAGTATGTTTGAGCATAGCTCTTAAATTAGGCGCTAAGATAAAAGAGGCTTTCCCGCAATTGAATGTAATATATACTAGAGATTCTGATGTTTTTGTAGAATTAGACGATCGAGCTAAAATCGCTAATAAAAATAAAGCCGATTTATTTATATGTATTCATGCAAATTCGGCATCACCAGCAGCTTACGGCACAGAAACATTTGTGCTAGGTTTACATCGAACAGAATCACAACAAAAAATTGCTGAAAGGGAAAACTCGACTATTTATCTAGAACATGATAAAGGTTCGCAATATAAAAACTTTGATTTAAGTCCGGATGCCATCATTGCTAGACAATTGCAATTATCTGTTTTTTTAGATCATTCCATCAATTTCGCTTCCAAACTTCAAGATGAATTCAAGCGAATTGGTAGATATAATCGAGGAGTGAAGCAAGCCGGATTTATTGTGTTATATAAAACGACTATGCCATCAGTGTTAATTGAAACAGGTTTTTTGACCAATCCAAGCGATGAAATATTCTTAAGTACTGATGCTTCTCAAGATAAGATGTCAAATGCTATGTTTGATGCTTTCAGAAAATATAAATCAGAATTGGAAGGAGTAGATGAAATTAAAGTTTCAAAAAAAAATGACTCTGAAGAACAAGTAATTGAATCATCAAAGACACAAATTTCTCAACAATCAGCAATAGAAATTAAAAATCCAAGTACAGATAAGAAAAATGTCATTATTTTTAGGGTGCAAATAGAGACTTCTGACAAACAAGTGAGTTTAAGTTCTAAAAGATTCAACGGTTTGGAGGTAGATGAATTACTGGAAGGGAAAATTTATAAGTATCTCACAGGTAATTTTGAAAATGACTTTGTAGAGGCAAATAAGTTGAAAAACGAATTAAGAAACAATGGTTTTCCCTTAGCGTTTGTTGTAGCATACGAAAACGGATTGCGAATGGATATAGATAAAGCTAAGATAGAAAGTAAGAAAAGATAAGATTTTGAAATATACTAAAGAAATAAAAATAGGTTTTATAGCCACATTATCCATAGTGTTAATAATTGTTGGCGTAAATTTTCTCAAAGGAAGTAGTTTTTTTGGTGGTGATGATATCTACTATGGTTATTTTAATGAGTCAGGAGGATTAATGCCAGCAAGTTCGGTAGCTGTAAATGGTGTAAGTGTAGGGAAAGTTACTACAATTGAATTTATTCCAACTGAAAAATTAAACAGAAGAGTTCGAGTTACTTTTAACATTCAAAATCATGATATTAAACTCCCTAAAGGTGTTAGGATAGAAATAGGATCTTTGGACTTATTTAATAAAGCGATCATATTACAATTTCCAGAAAATATAAGTAACGGGTATTTACCAAATCGTTCAAAAATTCAAGGGGAAGTAGCAAAAGATATGGTCCAACAAATGCAAGCATATGCAGATCCAATAACTAAAAAGCTAAATAAGTTAATGAATAATGTTGATCGAGTTGTAGGTTCATTTGCTGAGTTCTGGGATACAACTGCAACTTCTGAAATTCAAGGAAGTTTGTTCGAAATAAGAACTGCTGTTAAGCGATTTGGTAAATTAACAGAAGATGTAGAAGGGTTAGTTGCTGATGAACGATTGAAGTTAAGCTCAATTATGTATAATGTATTGAGTATAACTGAAAATATAAACAAAAACAATAGAGAGATTTCATCTATTTTGGGAAATACAAAACGAATTACAGATGATATGGTAAGTGCTGATTTTAAAGGTACTATTTCAGATGCTCACCGAGTAATAAATACGTTGAATAAAACATTAGAAGAAGCCGAAAAAGGCAATGGAAATCTATCTAAATTACTAAAAGACGAAGCTTTGTACAACGACCTTGTAAAATCTAATATAAAATTACAAGAGTTGTTGATAGATGTAAAGGAAAATCCAAAACGTTATGTTCATTTTTCTGTTTTTGGTCGGAAAGACAAGAATAAAGCAGAGGAGAATATTGTTGTGAAAGAAAAAAAGAAAAGAAAAAAAAGGGGACAAATTCAAATTGAACAAAATCCGGTTACAGATGTTCATCTAAAAAATCACGATTCAATACAAAAAAAGTAATTTATGGCGATTATAATTTTCTCAATATTAGTGGTAGGAGGATTTTATTGGTTCTCTAAAAACGTAATGCAAGTTCGTTCTAACATTCTATTAGGTAGAGAGATTGATCGTTCAGAAAACGCATCAGAGCGTTGGAAGACAATGTTATTAGTTGCATTTGGACAGAAAAAAATGTTTACTAGACCAATACCTGCTTTGTTGCACTTATGTTTGTATGTCGCTTTCATTATCACTCAAATTGAATTGATTGAAATTCTTGCAGATGGTTTTACAGGATCACACAGATTGTTTCGTTCTAATTTAGGTGGATTTTACACGTTTATGATCAGTTTTATTGAGATTTTATCCGTATTAGCTTTTGTTGCTACTCTGGTTTTTTTATCAAGAAGAAATTTGTTGAAATTACCACGATTTAACATGAAAGAATTAGCAGGTTGGCCTACCAAAGATGCTAATTTGATCTTAATTATGGAAATTGTATTAGTGACTTTTATTTTTATGATGAATGGAGCAGATGAGGTGATGTTTAATAGAGGTATCTCACATGCAGCTCATGGTATAAAAGATTCATTTAATTTTAGTATTTCGGGTTGTATAGGACCAATGTTGTTTGGCGGAGTATCTGATGGAGGTCTGGAAGTTATCGAAAGAATAGGTTGGTGGGGTCATTTATTAATGGTATTGACTTTTTTAAATTATTTACCTTATTCAAAGCATTTTCATATTGTATTGGCATTCCCAAATACGTATTATTCTAATTTGGAGAAAAAAGGAAAGTTTACAAATCTAGCTTCTGTTACTGAAGAAGTGAAAAAAATGATGGATCCTTCCATCGATCCTTTTGCTGCAACAGGTAATGAAGGAGAAGTTCCACAACGTTTTGGTGCGAAAGATGTAACTGATTTGACTTGGAAAAATTTATTGGATGCATAAACATGTACTGAATGTGGTAGATGTACATCATCGTGTCCAGCAAATCAAACAGGTAAATTGTTATCACCTCGTAAAATTATGATGGATACAAGAGATCGCTTGGTTGAATTAGGCGAAGGTATTCGTAAAAACGGGAAAGAGTATACCGATGGAAAAAGTCTTTTAGGGGATTATATTACTGAAGAAGAAATTTGGGCATGTACTTCTTGTAATGCTTGTGTACAAGAATGTCCTGTGAATATTGATCCACTTTCTATTATTGTTGATTTGAGAAGGTATTTAGTGATGGAAGAGTCAAAAATGCCAACTGAATTGACGGGTATGATGTCAAATATCGAGAATAATGGAGCTCCTTGGCAGTTTTCACCTGCAGATAGAGTAAACTGGATTAATGAGTAATTTAAGGCATTAGGCAATAGGCAAAAGACATTAGACAGGAGACAAAAGACACGAGACTTAAGACATTAGAATGAAGATAATAAGTGATTAAACTCTAAAATAAAACGAAAAAAATAGGAATATGGAATTAATACCAATAAATGAAAATGGACAAGCAATTAGTCCTGTTTTACCTTCTCATGTAAAGAATTATTTAATTGATATTGATGGAACAATCTGCGATGATATTCCAAATGAAGAACCAGAAAGAATGTTAACAGCAGCAGTATATCCTGATGCATTAGAGACATTAAATAAATGGTTTGATGAGGGGCATATTATTACTTTTTTTACGTCTCGAACAGAAGACCATAGAGAATACACTGAGCGTTGGTTAGCACTTCATGGGTTTAATTATCACGGATTATTAATGGGAAAACCCAGAGGAGGTAATTACCATTGGATAGATAATCATATGGTTCGAGCTACCCAGTTTAAAGGTAAATTTACAGATTTAGTAGAAGAACGTGCAACAATTCAAGTTTTTGAAAAATAATTTATGAGTACAACATTTCAAGTACCGACAATGGCTGAGTTGATGGCTAAAGGTGAAACAGCAGATATTTTATTTTGGGTTGGTTGTTCAGGCAGTTTTGATGATCGCGCAAAAAAAATCACAAAGGCAGTAGCAAAAATATTATATGCGTGTAATGTTAAGTTTGCTGTATTGGGTGCTGAAGAAAGTTGTACGGGAGATCCTGCCAGAAGAGCGGGTAATGAGTTTACTTTTCAAATGCAAGCAATGATGAACATCCAGGTATTGGATGGTTATGAAGTAAAAAAGATAGTTACTGCATGTCCTCACTGTTTCAATACTTTGAAAAATGAATATCCTGAATTAGGTGGAAAATATGAAGTTGTTCACCACACACAATTAATCCAAGAATTAATCAATCAAGGTAGATTGGCTTTAAAAGGTGGAGAACAATACAAAGGGAAGAAAATTACTTTCCACGATCCTTGTTATTTAGGAAGAGCGAATGATGTGTATGAAGCGCCGCGTGCATTGATTGAAAAATTAGATGCTGAGTTAGTAGAAATGAAGCGCTGTAAAACAAATGGGTTGTGTTGTGGAGCAGGAGGAGCACAAATGTTCAAAGAAGCTGAAAAAGGAAACAAAGAAATTAATATTGAACGTACAGAAGACGCTTTGGAAACAAACGCTTCAGTAATTGCGACAGGTTGTCCATTTTGTAATACGATGATGACAGATGGAGTGAAGAATTTCAATAAAGAACAAGATATTCAAGTATTGGATGTCGCAGAATTAATAGCAAATGCAGCAGATTTATAATTTTTTTGAAGGATTTGCTGACGATAGCCGTGTATGGATATATACTGCTAATCGCCCATTAGATCCTACAGAAGCCGTTTTTGTTCAAGAGAATTTAGATTCTTTTGCGAATCATTGGAAAGCGCATGGTTCTCAATTAAAAGCAAAAGCGAGAATGATGAATGAATTTACGATTATATTTGTCGTAGATCAGGACCAAGCTGAAGCTTCTGGTTGTTCTGTGGATAGTTCTGTGCGTTTTGTCAAAGAAATCGGAAAAGAATTGAACGTTGACTTTTTTAATCGTTTAAATGTCTTGATTGAAACAGATAATAGAGAGCGTAAATTACACCCATACCGCAAGTTATCAGAATTACCCTCAGGATATGCTTATTACAATCCACTTGTTCAATCACTGAAAGAGTTGAAGGAAGAGTGGTATGTAGTCAAATAAAACTTATTTTTTTAGTTAAAAGTCTCTCAAATTGGGGGACTTTTTTGCTTTATCCATAAAAGAACCGTAAATTTACAGCCCCCTATTAAATATATGGAAGTATTGGAAGTACAAAATCAAGAAGTTTTTGAAGCGATGTCTTTATATCCCTTTCAGGAAACGACAGTAGCCTCAATTCTCTTAGAATTGGAAGAAAACGGTTCTAATTTTAATTTGTTATATCAACTTCCTACTGGCGGTGGTAAAACAGTTATTTTTTCTGAAATTGCTCGTCGATACATTGAGAAATGGCAAAAGAAGGTCTTAATTCTTACACATCGTATTGAACTTTCTGTTCAAACTTCAAAGCAATTATCTGCAATTGACGTTGGAAATAAGGTGATTAATAGTGATGTTAAAAAGCTGAATGAAGAAGATGATTTTCCTTGTTTTATCGCTATGGTAGAAACCCTAAACAATCGTTTACAAGAAAATCAAAACTTTATCAATGATGTTGGGTTGGTTATTGTCGATGAAGCCCATTATAATAGTTTTAGAAAAATCTTTCAATATTATAAAGAAGCAAATATTTTAGGAGTTACTGCAACTCCGTTGAGTTCGAACAAAGCACTACCATTAAATGATAATTACAATAAATTATTAGTTGGGGAGTGTATTTCTTCTTTAATTGAAAAAGGGTATTTATCTGATGCAGAGACATATACTTATGATGTAAACCTTCATGGATTAAAAATAGGTTCAAATGGTGACTTTACAGTAAGTAGTTCTGAATTAGTATATGGTAATTACTTTATGCAAGAAAAATTACTTTTTGCTTACGAAGAAGTTGCTATAGGTTCAAAAACGTTGATTTTTAATTCTGGAATAGAAACTTCAATTCGAGTGGAAGAGATGTTTCAAAAAAGAGGTTATAAAATCAAACATTTAGATTCTACGTTTAGTGATAAAGACCGTAAAGATGTATTGAAATGGTTTAAAGAAACACCAGATGCTATTTTAACTTCAGTAGGGATATTAACTACAGGATTTGATGAACCTACAGTCGAAACCATCATTATCAATCGTGCAACTCGTTCGCTTACTTTATATCATCAGATGATTGGTAGAGGTTCACGAAGATTACCAAATAAATCACAATTTAAGTTGATTGATTTAGGTAATAACGTAAGGCGATTTGGCTATTGGCAAGATTATATCAATTGGCAAGATGCATTTCGTTTTCCAGATCGTTTCTTAGAATCTAAGTTATCCGAAGGCGATGATATTGAATTTGAGGTTGAATATGAATTTAATCGCCTTCATAAAGATCGAGTAGATACAAGTGTATTAGAAGAATTTTGTATCAAAGAATCCTATTTTGATTGTTTAGATCGCAATGAAAAAGGGAAACTAGCGGTAGATTATTCGTTAGACAATCATTTTGAAGCGATTTCAAAATCTGCTACTGATTTTTACGATGCGTTAGAAATTTTAGAGATGTTACAAGAACACATTGAGCATCGATTAAAACAATATACTAAATGCATTTCGAAGAGTACACCGAATTATTTTAAGTACTTGATGGAAACATATAATCGTCAGTTAAAGCATAAATTACGTACTGCTTTGGATGACGAATAAACTTTAGATATTTAACTTTATATTATTAACTAAAATCTATTTTATTGTATGTCAGAAGATAATAAGATAATATTTTCTATGGTAAAGGTTTCTAAAACCACACCAGCAGGAAAACAGATTATTAAAAACATTTACCTTTCGTTTTTCTATGGAGCGAAAATTGGTATCATTGGTTTGAATGGTTCGGGTAAATCGACAGTAATGAAAATTATTGCAGGTTTAGACCAAGCATATCAAGGGGATGTAGTTTTTTCAGATGGGTATAGTGTGGGGTATTTACCACAGGAACCAGAGTTAGATCCGAAGAAAACAGTGAAAGAAATTGTGATGGAAGGTGTTCAAGAAACAGTTGACGTGCTGAAAGAATACGAAGAAATCAACAATGCTTTTATGGATGAGGAAATTATGAGTGATCCAGATAAAATGGATAAACTCATTGCTCGTCAAGGAGAGGTTCAAGATAAAATTGATGCGTTAGATGCGTGGGAGTTAGATGCAAAACTAGAGCGTGCAATGGATGCTTTACGTTGCCCACCAGATGATCAGTTGATTGAAACATTATCAGGAGGAGAGAAAAGAAGAGTTGCACTTTGTCGTTTATTATTACAAACACCAGATGTATTATTGTTAGATGAGCCTACCAACCATTTGGATGCAGAATCAATTGATTGGTTAGAGCAACACTTACAACAATATAAAGGAACAGTAATTGCTGTTACCCACGACCGTTATTTCTTGGATAACGTTGCAGGATGGATTTTAGAGTTAGACAGAGGAGAAGGTATTCCATGGAAAGGAAATTATAGTTCATGGTTAGAGCAAAAAGGAAAACGTTTAAAAGAAGAAGAGAAACAAGCTTCTAAACGTCAGAAAATGTTAGAACGTGAGTTGGAATGGGTACGAATGAATCCAAAAGCGCGACAAGCGAAAAATAAAGCGCGTTTATCAAACTATGATAAATTATTATCAGAAGACGTAAAACAAAGAGAAGATATATTAGAGATTCCAATTCCAAACGGACCACGTTTAGGTACGAATGTTATTGATGCGATTCAAGTTGGAAAGTCGTTTGGTGATAAATTATTGTATGATGATTTGAACTTTAAATTACCACCTGCTGGAATTGTCGGGGTTATCGGTCCAAATGGTGCGGGTAAAACAACGATTTTCAAAATGATTATGCAGGAATTAATGCCTGATTCAGGAGAGTTTACCGTTGGTGATACAGTTAAAATTGGATATGTGGATCAATCACATAAAGATATTCATCCTGATAAGTCTGTATTTGAAGTAGTTTCTGATGGAATGGAATTTATTGAAATAGGTAATCAAAAAATCAATGCGAGAGCTTATTTGTCTAAATTCAACTTTGCAGGTTCAGATCAAAACAAAAAAGTAGGGGTGTTGTCTGGTGGTGAACGTAATCGTTTACATTTAGCAATGACCTTAAAAACAGAAGCGAACGTATTATTACTGGATGAGCCTACGAATGATATCGACGTGAATACATTACGTGCATTAGAAGAAGGTATTTTAAACTTTGCTGGTTGTGCGGTAGTAATTTCTCACGATAGATGGTTCTTAGATCGTATTTGTACTCACATCCTTGCATTTGAAGGAGATTCTCAAGTGTATTGGTTCGAAGGAACGTATTCAGATTACGAAGAAAATAAAAAGAAACGTTTAGGTGATGAAGGTCCAAAACGTATTAAATATAGAAAATTGGTGAAGTAATTAGATTGTAAAATTGCAGATTACTGATTACTGATTTAGATTGAACATTACTTGTGTTTTTCTTGTCTTTCTGAGCTTGTCGAAGAAACAAGAAAAACACATTAATTTTAAACTTAATGTCTCAAGAACAAAAAAATAACCCGTTACATGGGGTTAAATTAGAGCAAATTCTAAATGAATTAGTTGAACATTATGGGTGGGAACATTTAGGGTATTTAATTAATATTCGTTGCTTTAATTATGATCCGAGTATTAAGTCGAGTTTACATTTTTTAAGAAGAACACCTTGGGCGAGAAAAGAAGTGGAGGAGTTGTATGTGGAGCGTATTATCGGTCCTTCGAGAGCCTCTGGAACCGATAATAATCAAGTATAAATAAAAAAAAACATTAAAATTTATGATAAGAAATTTAGAACCAAAAGCATTGTGGAATCATTTTGCAGATTTGAATGCAGTTCCAAGACCTTCAAAAAAGGAGGAAAGAGTAGTTGAGTTTATGATGAATTTTGGTAAATCTTTAGGATTAGAAACGATTAAAGATTCAATTGATAATGTGATTATCAAAAAGCCTGCTACTCCTGGAATGGAAAATCGAAAAACGGTTGTTTTGCAATCACATTTAGATATGGTTCACCAAAAAAATGGGGATAAAGTATTTGATTTTGATTCAGAAGGGATTGAAATGTTGATAGAAGGTGATTGGGTAACAGCCAATGGCACTACATTAGGAGCAGATAATGGAATTGGTGTTGCTACAATTATGGCTTTATTGGCTTCTGATTCGATTGAACATCCTGCTTTAGAGGCTTTGTTTACTATTGACGAAGAAACGGGTATGACAGGGGCTATCCACGTTGATCCAAAAAATATTTCTGGTGCGATTTTATTGAATTTAGATACCGAAGATGATGATGAATTGTCTATTGGATGTGCTGGTGGAATTGATACAAATACAACATATTCTTATCAAGTAGAAGCATTCGATAAAGAAAATACAACAACATTAGATATTGCTATTCGTGGTTTGTTAGGTGGACACAGTGGAATGGACATTCACAGAGGTAGAGGGAATGCTAATAAATTAATGACACGTATAGTTCGTCATTTGTTAGATAATCAATCAGTTCGTTTGGCTTCTTTTGACGGAGGAAGTTTGAGAAATGCAATTCCAAGAGAGGCAAAAGCAACGGTTGTTGTATTATCTACTGATGCTGTTTCTGTTGAAAATCAAGTAAAACAAATTATCGAAGATATTAAAACAGAATTCAAAACAATTGAACCTGCTTTGGTTATTGAATTTTCAAAAGGAAATTTTGAAGGGAAAGTTGCAACAGAACAAGAAACAATCAAAATTGTAAATGCTTTATTTGCAGTAGTAAATGGTGTTTACAGAATGAGCCCAGATATCGAAGGATTGGTAGAGGCTTCTTCTAGTTTGGCTAGAGTAATTGTTAGTGAAGGAATATTTACAACCCAATCATTACAAAGAAGTAGTGTGGAAAGTTCTAAGAAAGATGTTGCAAATATGGTTAAAGCAGCATTTGAAAGTATAGGTTGTGAAGTAGTACAAGGAGGAGATTATCCAGGTTGGTCACCAAATGCAAATTCACCGATTTTAACAATTATGAAAGACCTATATATTCAGCGATATAATGAGGAACCGAAGATAAAGGCTTGTCACGCTGGATTGGAGTGTGGTATTTTAGGAAAACATTTTCCAGGAATGGATATGATTTCTTTTGGTCCAAATATCCGTGCTGCTCATTCACCAGATGAAAAAGTACAAATTTCATCTGTTCAAAAATATTGGGGTTATTTATTGGAAACTTTGAAACAAATACCTTTAAATTAAATTCTAAAATCCTAACTTTAAGCACCTGTTTTGCAGGTGCTTTTTTATTTTATGGAAATTATAAAATCATTTAAAACAACGGATTGGTCTGGAGGTAAAACAACAGAAATGTTTATTTATCCTACAAATAGCAATTATGCTAATCATTGTTTTGATTTTAGAATAAGTTCAGCAACCGTTGAAGTAGAAGAGAGTGATTTTACCGATTTAACAGGGTTTCATCGTTTATTAACTATTATAGATGGTCAACTTGAATTGACTGTAAATGATGAGTATGCTTTTGTTTTAGAAAAAGACGTTCCTTTTTGGTTTTCGGGGAGTGACAAAGTTAAAAGTAGAGGAATTGTTCGAGATTTTAATGTTATTTTTTCGAATAAGTATGAAGTTCAATTGAGACTAATAAAGGAAGATGAGTTTAGGAAAACTCAATTGAATCAGGGAGATTTTTTATTTTATTTTTTAGTGAAAGGGCAGGTGAAAATGAATGAACAATCTATTTATGAAAATGAATTAGTTTGTTTCAATTTTGAGGAGTATACAGAGTTTGAAAATACAATAACCTTTGAAAATGACAATCGTTTATATGAAATTTTCATTCAATTAAGGAGTTAGTTTTAGTTTGTTTTAATTTTTTATTATAAATTGATTATGTGTAAAATAAGTATTTCTTTTTAATGTATAAATATATGAAGTTTTTATTTTTAATAGGTTTAATATTAAGCGTTTTTTCTTGTGCAACGAGAGGGAAGTACGAAAGTGCTGATGTGGAAATTGAGCCTGGATTTAATCAACCAGGAGTAGTGAAAATGTCGGTAGATTTGGTAAAGCCGAGCGGTAGAAGAAAGCACCTTTCATCAGGTTCTAATCCCATAAAATGGTCAAGATTACAGTTTACAGGAAAGAATGTGTTAAGTTGTGATAAAGGGCTACTTTATTATGGTATGAATGGCTTGAATAAGGATAATCACACCATAAAAGTGAATTTATATTCTGAAAAATATGGTTTTCAAAAAACGTTTTCTGTAAATGTACCTTATGTTAAAAGCATTTTAGTCAAAACAAAAAAAATAGAGTTAAATACCAAAATTGATTTTGATTACGATTTGGTATTAAACACAGATCAAAGAATACCTGAAAATATAAATCATTTTTCATTAGATAGTGTTGATTTAAAGTCAAATGTGGATTTAAAGATTGAAAATGGAAATATTGTATTGAATAGTGAAGTTCCGTTAATTGATGTAAAGCCAAGTTTGATTTTATTGACTAAAATTAAGAAAGATACACTTTGGAAATCGGAGTTAGAGATAGTGTATCCAACTGAAAAATCATATAATTATTCAGGTAATTCGGGGCGTGAAGGTAGGTCCGGTTCAAATGCCGTAAATGCCTCTCAAAGTGGTGAAAATGCTTCTAATGGAGGTAATGGAGAAAATGCAAGAAATATTTATATGTATGCGCAGTTGTATACTAAAAACAATCAAGAGTTTATTATTTTGACTTTTGAATGCGATGGTCATCGAGAAGTTCGTTTTTTACCACGAAATTCAGCAATAATTTCAATTTATGCACAAGGCGGGAATGGAGGTAATGGAGGAAATGGCGGTAGTGGAAAAGATGCTGCTTATCCAGTCACAACTACAAAAAATGGTAAAACAACAACTACTCAACCGTCTGTTTATGGAGGGAATGCAGGTAATGGAGGGGATGGTGGTCACGGTGGAAAAGGAGGTAATGTGTATATCTATTTGGATGAAAAAATAACTGATTTTAGAAATAATATTCATATTGAAAACAGAGGTGGTACAGCAGGAGTAGGAGGAAATTCAGGGTCTTCTGGTCGTGGAATGAATACGAATGGAAAATTAGGTGGAGTGTTTAATTCTAATAAT
>Ga0315908_10001345_pt1 | contig 18543 bp, 8 predicted proteins | sample LakEriMetagenome_12_FD_203520 | JGI IMG/M metagenome (GOLD analysis project Ga0315908, IMG submission 203520) | Freshwater fungal communities from buoy surface, Lake Erie, Ohio, United States - Buoy 4 MA124 | ecosystem: Environmental > Aquatic > Freshwater > Lake > Lake biofilm | place: USA... | reverse complement strand
CGGATACCCTCGTCCTCCCCGTCCCGGAAACCTCAGCGAATGCCCTCACGCTTCAACTGGAAGCAGACCGCGCCTTCTACCGCTACGGCCGACCGGAACAGGTCTCGTCCCCGGGCTTCACAGCCCGTGCCTCGGCCTCGCTTCGCGAAGTTTCCTACCTCGGTGCCATCACCTCTGTCACCCCAACCGTCTCGCTGGGCAGTCAGCCAATCGTCATCGCAGGCCGCGCGGTCTCAGCCACGGACCAGACCACCCCAGTCCCGGATGTCCCGCTCCGACTCGGAATCTCCTCCGCTGGCTTCGAACGGGTCTCGGAAATCACCATGGATCGCTCGGGGAATTTCTCGTTCTCCTTCCAACCCCTCCCCTCGGAAGCTGGTCAGTTCGATGTCTGGCTCACCCACCCGGAAATCCGCACGAAGACCATCCAGGCGAGCTTCGTGGTCGCGCAAGTCACCATGACCCCCGGGGCGGCCGGCCTCCGCGTCCCACGCAACTACCGCCAGGATTTCGCTCCCCAGATCCGCACGGGCGTCGGCACGGTCGCCACGAACCTGCGTCTCGTGGCCCCGGACCTCCTCCCGCAAGGCATCACTCTCAATCTCGACGCCCGCGCCTCGCTCGCCGGCAGCGAATCCGCCACCCTCCCCATCAGCTTCACGGCTGACAGCACGGCTCCCTCGACGGGCAATCTCCAGCTGCGCCTCGTGAGCGACGAAAACCCCAGCGGCTGGGCCACCCTCGACCTCGGCTTCACCCTCACCGCCGCCACCGCCGCCGCCAGCGTTTCTCCGAATGTCCTCGACACCGGCGTCAACCCGGGCGGCGCTGAATCGGAAACCATCCGACTCCGCAGCACGGGCCTCGTCCCCCTCAAGGATGTGCAGTTCGCCATCGTCCGCATCGATGGTGCCTCGGAATTGCCCCCGCCCCCATGGGTCTCCCTCTCGGTCCCCGGCCTCATCCCGGAAGTCGCCGTCGGCGAGGAATTGCCCGTCGCTTTCAATGTCCAGCCACCCGCCGACCTCGCGCAGGGCGAATACTTCTTCGATATCCGTTTCCGCGCCTCCAACCACCCGGACATCCGCATCCCTGTCCGCGTGGTCATCACCCCAGCCGGCACAGGCGATGTCCTCTTCAAGGTGGTCGACCTCCTCACCCTCACTCCAGACCCGGGCTACTCGCCACCTGGCAGCCCCAACCACCCGGACCCTCTCTACCAGGGCGTCCGCAATGCCACCATCCAGCTCCAGAATGAGGACGTCACCAGCTTCGTCCGCACAGTCACCACGGACGCCTACGGCGAAGCGGACTTCCGCGAGGAAGGCGAACGCGTCCTCCCAGCTGGTCGCTACAAATACCGCGTCACCGCCGACGGCCACGACAGCCGTACGGGCCGACTCGTGATCCGCCCAGGCGTCACCCTCCGCGAAACCGTCCTCATCCCGAACCGCTTCGTCTCCATCGAATGGGAAGTCGTCCCCATCACCATCGAGGACCGCTACGAAATCCTCCTCGAGGCTGTCTTCGAAACGAATGTGCCCGCCCCCGTCGTCACGGTCAATCCACCCATTCTCAACCTCCCGGCCATGTGCGCGGGCGATGTCTTCTACGGCGAATTCGCCTTCACTAACCACGGCCTCATCCGCGCGGATTCCTTCAAGTTCACAGCCCCACCTTCGGACGAATACAACGAATTCGAACTCCTCGATGCCGTGCCCGCCAGCATCGACGCCCGCACCACCATCGTCGTCCCCTACCGCGTCACGTCCCGTAAGGCCTTCCCAGGCATCGCCTGCGGCAGCGACAGCGCCGGATCCGCCGGCCGCCGCTCCACCGCACGCTCGGGCACTGGCTCGGACTGCTTCCGCTACTCGACTTGCATGCCGTACGAATACAAACACCGCTGCCCATGGGGCGATGATGTCACGTCCACCGGCACCGTCTGCGGTTCCTATGCCTATGGTTCCTGCGGCGGCCCCGGCGGCGGCCCGGGCGGCGGTGGCTACTGGGGCTACGGTGGCCCCGGCATCGGCGGCAGCGGCGGTGGAACATGGGGCGGCTGGTCAGGCACGGTCACCTCTTCCTCGGATGGTTGCTTCCCCGATTTCTTCGACTGCAATAACCGCAACCCCATCGGCTGCTGGGTCAATTATGTCTCCCGCCAGTTCGAAGACGAAGCCGTCGACCTCGAAACCCCAGTCCCCGGCTCGGGCAACGTCACGAACCGCATCCGCCGCTTCTACCGCGATAACCGCTGGATCTTCGAACACTCGGATTCCAGCCTCACCATCCTCACCGATGGCTCGGGCCCCTCGGAAATGATCCACCTCAACAGTGCCTTCCGCCCAGTCGATTCCTCCCGCTTCGAATTCTCCAACGGCCGCGACCGCATCCGCCAGACCTCGGAAGGATGGCGCCTCACGGTCACCAATGGAAACTGGCGCGACTTCGACCCAATCGGCCGCCTCATCCGCTCGGGCCGCGCCGATACCACCCTCATGTCCTATCTGTACGACGCAGATGGCAACCTCGCGAACCTCGCCAATCCCGCCGGAACGGTCTTCGCTACTTTCCATTGGTCCGCAGGCCGCCTCACTTCCATCACCGATACCGATGGGCACTCGGTCACCTACGAATACAATGGCAGCCTCCTCAGCAAGGTAACCGACTCGGAAGGCGAGATCACTCAGTACTTCTACGACGCCGCGGGCCGCATGAACCGCTACATCGACGCCACCGGCACCACCCACCTGCTCGCCTACGATGCCAATGGCGCTGCCCTCTCCCTCCTCGACGAGGAAGGCAATGGCCGCATCTTCCGATTCGATTACGATAAACTCCGCCGCGAATACTACTTCGCCGAAAAGTTCACCTCGGGCCCCCTCCGCGAACGCTGGTTCGACAGCGCAGGCAATGTCCGCCTCGCCCACATCAATGGCCAGCTCGCCCGCGAAGTCATCGCGGAAGACCGACGCGAAATCCTGCGCTACGGCGACGGCACGGAAGTCGTCCAGGAATACGACGAAAATGGCAACCTCCTCACCACGACCATGCAGGATGGTTCCGTGGAATCATTCGAGTACGATCCCGCGACCCGCAAACCACGCCGCCGCATCGACCCAGCCGGCGTCATCACGGCCTACCAGTACAATGGCAGTGGTCAGCTCACGGAACTCACGGAAGCCCTCGCCCTCCCGGAACAGCGCCGCACGGTCTTCGTCTACAATGACGCCGGTCTCCTCACGAGCGAAACCACCCACGCCAACGATGGCCTCGGTGCCACCGTCCGTTCCTACGCCTATAATACCGAGGGCCGGAAAACTTCGGAAACCAACGAAATGGGCAAGGTCACCAGCTTCGCGGACCACGACGCCAATGGCATCCCCACCACCATCACGGACCCCGATGGCCGCACCCGCTCGGAAACTCACGACAGCTTCGGCCGCCTCACCAGCCGTACCTCCGCCCTCGGCCACCGCTGGCAGTTCGAATACGATGCCTTCAATAACCTCACCGCCACCATCGACGCCTCCAGCCAGCGCTCGGAAACCTTCTACAACATCGATAACCTCCCATCCCGCGAAACCGACGCCTTCGGCACCGTCACGGCCCGCCGCCAGTACAACCCAGAAGGCCGCATCACAGAACAACGCGACGCCGCGGGACGCATCACCAGAAATACCTACGATTCCTTCGGCCGCATCTGGAAGGTCACTGACCCAGCCGGCGATGTCACCGAATTCCTCTACAGCGACAGCGACCCGGAAGGTGCCCGCCCCACGGACATCATCTACCCAACCTTCCGCCGCGTCCTCGCCTACGACTTCCGCAACCGCCGCGTCACCACCACGGACCGCAACGGCGACACTGTCCTCCGCACCACCATCCACGAAATCGATACCCGCGGCAATGTCGTCGCCATCACGGACAGCGAAGGCCGCCGCGAACAGTTCGCCTACGATGGCCTCGGCCGCCTCACCCGCGCCACCTCAGGCGGCGGTCTCGTCCAGACCTTCACCTACAATCGCTTCAATAAGGTCACGTCCTACACCACCCCAGACGGCAAGCTCTGGTCCACCGCCTACCGCGCGGATGGCCTCCGCAGCTCGGAAACTTCCCCGGAAGGCCGCGTCCGCTCGTTCACCTACACGGAATCAGGCGAACCCAAACGCACCACGGAACCAAACGGCGATGCCCAGCTCATCACCTACGATAATGACGGACGCGCCACGGACTTCGCATGGTTCGCCGCTGCCAACCCAGCCACGCCACAGAAGGCCGTCACCTATTCCTACGACGCCAATGGCCGCATGACCGGCTACTCCATGGCGGATTCCAGCGCGTCATTCGGATACGACGAGAAAGGCCGCAAAACTTCGGAAACCGTCAACTTCGGTCCGTTCTCCCGCACCCGTTCGTGGACGTACCACCCGGACGACCGCATCCATACCTACACCGACGCCACCGGCTCGACCCGTACCTACAATTACGATGAAGCGGGCCGCCTCGCCGGCATCAGCCTCCCGGGCACAGGCGAAATCACCTACAGCGACCGCACCGCCACCCGCATCGGCCTCGTCACGTTCCCCGGCGGCCTCACTCAGCACTTCTCACACGACGACCTCCTCCGCCCCACTGGCATGTCATTCCGCCGACCCGATGGCTCGGAAATCTACAGCTGGGCGGAATCATTCGACGGTGCCAACCTCCCCACCAGCCGCACCATCGCAGGCACCACCACCGCGGTCGCCTACGACAACTCGGCCCGACTCGTCACTTCCGGATCGACCACGTTCACCTACGACGACCGCGGCAACCGCACGTCCCTCACCGGCATCCCGGGCCTCTGGACCTACAACCAGGACGACGAAATCCAGTCGGCTGGTCCGTTCTCGTTCTCCCACGACGCCCGCGGCAACCGCACGGGCCGCTCAGGAGCCGGCTCTGCCTTCTCCTATACATGGGACGCCGCCGGACACCTCACTTCCCTCACCGGCCCAGCCGGCACCTCCACCTACCGCTACGATCCCTTCGGCCGCCGCCTCTCGAAAACCATCGGCGGCACCACCACCTACTACGCCTACAGCGAAAATGGCATCGAAGCGGAATTCGACGCAGCGGGCAATGCCCTCGTTTCCTATGGATACGATCCCTCCTCGGAATTCGGACAGCGCCCGCTCTGGATGAAATCAGGCGCGAACCGCTTCTGGTACGGCTTCGATAAACTCGGTACCCCTCTCGTCCTCACAGACTCGGCCGGCAATGTGGTCTGGCGCGCTTCCTACGACGCCTTCGGCAGCGCCACGGTCTCCGTCAGCACCGTCACCAGCAACCTCCGCCTCCCCGGCCAGTACTTCGATGCCGAATCCGGCCTCCATTACAATTGGCATCGCTACTACGACCCCACCACCGGCACCTACCTCTCCCGCGACCCGGCCCGCGACGATTACAACCACTTCCGCTACGCCCTCAATGACCCATTCACCAAATACGACCCGGATGGCCTCCGCGCCAAGGTAAGCATTCCGCTCGGTGCCAGCGGCTGCAAGCTCTACACGTCTCTCGACTTCTGCGAATGCGGAGTCAAATGCGGGGGCTCACTCGGCGATAAAGGCAGCAAATTAGGCAAGTGCGAGGCCAGCGTGGACCTCGATCTCTGCAATGGCCGCAATGGCGGCGGACCCGGCGGCGCTCCCGCCCCCAAACTCTGCGTCGCTCTCGGCTGCAAGGCGGGCGATTCCTGCAAGGCGGAACTGCTCAAGGGTTGCTACGACTTCAATAAGTCCAAGGGCAGCCTCTCCGGCCCATCCATCGGCTGCAAAACCAAACTGCCAGGTGATGCGGAGGGTGAAATCAAGACTCCCCCGATCTTCAAGTCCGGCGACCGCGACGGCTGGGGCTACTGATCTCTAAACCTTTACCATCTCTTTCCCATGAAACCCCGCTTCCGCTTCCTGCTCGCTGCCCTCATGGCGATCATGCTCGGGCCACCCCCGTCCCGCGCCCAGGACATCTGCGCGAAGGTCAAAATCCAGATCGAACAGGAATTGACCTTCGAACGCGAGGCCTTCGAGGCCCGCATGACCATCAATAACGGTCTCCCGGAATCCGCCCTCACGGATCTCTCGATCTCCGTCACGTTCGCCGACTCGGAAGGGAAACCGGTCGTGGCCTCCAGCGACCCGGATAATACCGCCGCCCTCTTCTTTATCCGACTCCAGACGGGTAGCTCGATTCCTTCCTCCATCGCTTCCGGTTCATCCGGCTCCATCCGCTGGCTCATCATCCCCAGCATCACAGCGGGCGGCAGCAACCCGAACGGCACCCTCTACCTCGTGGGCGCTCAGGTCAGCTACAAGGTCGCCGGTGCCCAGGAACAGGCCACCGTGGCCCCGGACTCAATCTACGTGAAACCGATGCCCCGGCTCACGCTCGATTATTTCATTCCCTCGGAAGTCATCGGCGACGACCCCTTCACGGCCTACATCGAGGAACCTGAACCGTTCTCGCTCGGCCTCCGACTCCGCAATACTGGCTTCGGACCAGCCAAGAACCTCAAGATCGATTCCAGCCAGCCGAAGATCGTGGAAAACAAACAGGGCCTCCTCGTGGCCTTCCGCATCAATGGCTGCGTGGTCGATGACAGACCGGCCCTTCCGACGCTGCTGGCCGATTTCGGCACGATCCCGGGCGGCACGACCCGCTCGGCCCGCTGGCTCATGACGAGTTCGCTCTACGGCCGCTTCACGGAATTCAATGCCAGCTTCTCCCACGCGGATGACCTCGGCGGCCGCCTCACGTCGCTCATCGAGAAAGTCAGCGCCCACATCATGATCACGGATGTCCTCGTGGACCTCCCGGGACGCGACCTCACCCGCGATTTCCTCGCCTACGCTGATTCATCAAAGACAACTGCCAAGGTGTGGGAATCCAGTGGCATCGAATCGGAAGTCATCCTCTTTTCATCTGGGATCTCGACATCGGTCTCGGGCGATGACGTGACGGTTTCCTGCCCGGGCGGCACGAGCCCAGTCTACCTGAAAACTCCGGATCCATTCGCGGGCCGCCGCCGCCTCGCCTCTGCCATCCGCGCGGATGGCAAAAGCCTCCCACCAGGCAATGCATGGCTCTCCAAAACCTACCTCCCTGGCTCGCAGCGCTACAATTACTTCCTCAATGTCTTCGACACAGGAAACGAGGCCGGCCTCGGCTACTCGCTCAAATTCGAAACCGCGGCCCTCGCGAACCGCAAGCCGCGCATGATCGACCCCGGTAACCGCATCTTCCCAGCGAATGCCACGTTCGAAATGCTCCTGCTCGCCGACGACCCGGACGCTGACCCGCTCACGATCTCGGCGTCTTCTCTCCCGGAGGGTGCCACGTTCACCAAAATCAATGAAGGGGTCAGCGCGCTCCGCTGGTCGCCCACCGCAGCCCAGGCAGGCGATTACACAGTCAGCTTCACCGTCAGCGATGGCCTCCTCACGGACCGCCGCACCATCGTCATCACCATCACCACGGACGCTACCCTCATCGCATGGAAAAACCGCAGCTTCGGCCCGGATCCGCGCCCAACGGACGAATTCCTCCGCGCCGATGACGACGGCGATGACCTCGACAATGCCCTCGAATTCGGCCTGAACCGCGACCCGGCCGCCGCAGACGACAGCGGCATCATCCTCCGCGTGGAACCAAATGCTGACAATGACCTCGTCACCACCCTGACCTACCTCCGCCGCACAGACGACCCCACTCTCATCATGGAGGTCATCGGCGCGGACTCGAGCCGCGCGGACGCGGAATGGTCGGTCCAGCCACAGGCGCTCGACCCTGATCAATCCGGGGTCCCGGACGGCATGCAGCGCTGGAAGGGCACGGATTCCATCCCGCTGGGCGGTGCCCACCCCCGCCGCTTCCTCAAACTCCGCGCCCGCTTCTCCGCTCCCTGACCCGCCCCGCAAACTTCTTCCCGAGCCATCCCATGAAACTGTCTCTCTGCTTCGCGGCGCTCTTTGCCTGCTTCCCATCCCTGCCTGCCTCGGCCCAGTCGACCGGTGGCTCGCTCGCCCTCACCATCCGCGCTCAGTCGGATTCCCGGCTCTCACTGCCCTACCAGCACCCACGACTCGAAGGAGGCGAAATCGCGGGGGTCGGCTCGGCTTCGCTCACGCTCCAGGGGAAGGCATGGTCGCAAGGCGAATACACGCGCCGCGATGATGGCTCGGGCCGCGCCTGCTACGCTCTCTTCCGCAGCGGCCCTCTCGAAGGTGTCTTCTACCCCATCATCAGCAATAACGAGGATACCATCGTCCTCGACACGGGCAGCGATGACCTCCGATCCCACCCGCTCGGCACCATCGCCTTCGGCAACCGACTCGATATCATTCCCTACTGGACCATCGCGGATGTCTTCGGAGCGGACGAGGACAGCCTGCTCATTGCTCCGCGCGTCTCGCCCCTCTTCCCCACAGACGAGGTCCTCCTCTACGACCCCGCCACCAACGGCATCAATCAGTCGCCTTCCCAGACGCTCTACTACCTCAAGAATAAGGGCTGGCGCAGCGTGGCCGCTCCGTCGGATTCGAGCGCGGCCACCATCCTCCCGCCAGGCTCGGTCTTCATCGTCCGCCGCCGGGGATCGTCGGACCTCGAACTCATCAATTTCGGGGTCTATTACCGCCAGCGCCGCGCTCTCACCATCAAAGGCGGCGGCACTGCCGGCAATGACCAGGTGGTCTCGCTCCTCCTCCCGGAACCCATCTCGCTGGACGAAGCAAATCTCGCAGAATCCACGGTCCGCCCGTCCCTCAGCCCCATCCTCCGCTCGGATGAGGTCCTCCTCTGGCGCGCGGTCACCACAGGCTTCAATCAGCCGGCCGATACCGTCCTCTACTACCGCAAGGACGCGGGCTGGCTCCGCGTCGGCGATAACGCCCCCCAGGGCTCTGCCATCACTCTCGCCCCAGGCGAAGCCATCATCATCCGCAAGAAACAAGGCAGCCCCACCACGGACTGGCTCCAGCTCCCACCTCCCTGATTCCCCTCCCGCGCTTGCACGCCCCCACCCGGACAGTCACATGATCCCCCATCATGCTGACCACCCCTGTCCTCCTCGGCGACCGTTCCTATAATGTCCTCACAGGCCAAGGACTCCTCGCCTCCACCGGTTCCCAGGCCCGATCCCTCTTCCCCCTCACGCGCCGCTGCGCCATCATCACGGATTCCAATGTCGGCCCGCTCTACGCGGATACCGTAGCCGATTCCCTCCGCGCCGCCGACTTCGAACCGACCACCATCACGGTCCCCGCCGGCGAACCATCAAAGTCGTTCTCCTGCCTCGAATCGGTCTGCCGCGCCATGGTCTCCGCAGGCCTCGACCGCAAATCGTTCGCCATCGCCCTCGGCGGCGGCGTCATCGGCGACCTCGCCGGCTTCGCCGCTTCCATCTTCTTCCGCGGCATCCCCTTCCTCCAAATCCCCACCACCATCGTCTCGGTCGTCGATAGCTCGGTCGGCGGAAAAACAGGCATCAATACCCCGGAAGGCAAAAACCTCATCGGCTCTTTCCACCAACCAAAACTCGTCCTCATCGACCCCGCAACCCTCCTCTCCCTCCCAGACCGCGAATACCACGAGGGCTTCGCCGAAGTCATCAAACACGCCGCCATCCGCGACGCCCCCATGCTCGACGACCTCGCTTCCCTCGCCCGAAACCCGTCCCGACTCGAACTCGACGCCCTCATCGCCCGCAACGTCGCCATCAAAGCCAGCATCGTCAGCGAAGACGAATTCGAAACCAAGGACGTCCGCGCCCTCCTCAACTTCGGCCACACCATCGGCCACGGCATCGAAGCCAGCGCCGGCTACGGCCAATTCCTCCACGGCGAAGCCATCAGCCTCGGCATCCGCGCCGCCCTCTCCCTCTCCACACAGTTCGCCTCCCTCTCCCCTCACGACGCCCTCCGCATCACCCAACTCCTCCACAGCTTCCACCTCCCCCTCACCCTCCCAACCTCCATCCCCACCGACACCATCCTCTCCAAACTCGCCCGCGACAAAAAATTCGACCAAGGCCACATCAAATTCATCCTCCTCAACGCCCCAGGCCACGCCTTCGTCTCCTCCGCCATCACCCTCCCATCCTGCGCCTCCGCCATCAACGCCCTCCGTACCCCGCCAGAACTGTAACAACATAGGACCCGGCAAGCACCAGGCCTGCCAATCGGCCGCCTGCCGGAGAAAACACCGCCGTCCCGCAAGGCACTCCGCAGCGCCCCGCGCGGCCAAGCCCCGCCCGCCGGAGCACTCACCCGGCCCCACACCACCGGAGAACCTTCCCGGCCCAGCGGCCCAGCGAGCGTTCCCACCACGCCGCTCCGCCTCGGGCTCTCCACAAGCCCCACAGTCGATCGACTCGGCCAGCGGCAATCAGCCAGATCGCGGGCCGCCCAGCACCGACCCAATCGCGGGCGCACCCACCCGGTACCCGCGGCCAACCATGGCCCGGAGCCAACGCCGCTGCCCAGCTGCACCCATAACGCAGCACCCAACCCCGCCACCAGAGGGCACCACAACCCCTCCACGACCCGCCCTTCGCCGCGTAAACAACGCGAATTCCAGCCCGCGAAGACGATACCCATCCCGTCACGCGCGTTCGCAATTTCCCGGAAAATATTACACTACGCAAAGACGGAAAACGCAATTTCCTTCCACCCGAAAATCACAAACTCTATCCCCAGGAAAGTGCACCATAGCCCGACGCTAGAACCATGCGACAGGCGGGGAAGAGGGATGTGGAACGTCAGCAAGCAACCACACAACTGCTAGACAACCCACAACATAGAGCGCGAACAATCAATTCCTAGACAAATCCGGAAACAACTCAAGACGCTCGAACCGCTTACGCTTTACCGTAGTTAGACGAAATCCGTTGTCATCAGGCGAATTCTTTGACTACAAGAGCCTTAAATCCGCAGCCATAAACCATGCCCCGCACGAAACGCTCCACCAATGACTCCACCGCAGACTGTGCGGTTGGTATGGCGGAAGGCCAGAGTATGAGCCCTGACAGAGAGCTTCCGGCGGATCTTGAACTTCCGGAATGTGGCGGAAGCGTTGCGGTTTTCAAACAATTCGGCCGAGACCGCGGCACACGCCGGACTTCGTCACATGATCAAAGCATCCGAAACGCTGTAGCGCCATCTTTGGGGCATCCTGAGCTTTGTGGAGCATCCGATCACCAATGCGGCGACGGAGGCGGGCAATTCCATGATTCAGAGCCTCAGGCTCAGCGCACGGGGGCTGCCGAATTCTGGAATGCTCCCCAAAAACTGATCCATGAGTTATGAGAGTCCCGGCGCGTGAGCGCCACCGACTCCCATGAAAGGAAATCGACATACCCCGGAAAAGATCATCAAAAAGCTGCGGACTGCCGAAGAGGCGTAAGCGTCACGGCGAGCGCCTCCTGACGTGTCACGTTCTGATGCTGTTCCCGCAGCTTTTTCAGGCGGCGCGCCGGGTGCCTGAAGGGGAGTCGGGTGCCAGCAACCGCGGGACGTCCAGGATCTTCATTCGCGGCAGCTCGTCGAGAATTCTGCTCAGCCATTTCTGCGGATCAATTCCGCGGCGACGGGCTTACTCAATTACCGTGTAGAGGACCGCGGTCTGTCACCAGTCACTTCAGAGTGCACCACTTTGGAGGTGGTGTTTTCTACTGATCCGGGTGCTGCAGGGCAAGCGGGGATGCCGGGTTTTCCGGGCGCTTTCAGGGTGGGAACTGGCAGCGGAGCTGCATTCCGCTCAAAGCGGAACGCATGCCCCCTGTGTCAGGATAGTTGTCCACGCCGCACAGTTATGGTTCAAAAAGAGGTGTGCGGCTGCTGCGGATGATCAACTCAGTGCCGTGTAACGCATTCCACCTGAGGGCTGGGTGGCGATTCCTGCCCGCTTCCGCTGTTCTGTGGTTCCTGCGGGGAGAGGGGCATGCCTACGGAGAGGAGGTGCTGGTGGGGTACTTGTGCGGGGAGGGGGGGCCTGCGGCCGAACCCGGGGATTGGTTTCCGCACGCTCGCCATTTGGAGTGGTGCCGCAGTCGTGCGACTGCCGAGGATGCTGAGCCGGGGGTTGAGCCGGGGGTTGAGCGGGAATTCGCCCCATTTGGCGAAATATGCGTTTGCGAGCCTTCTTGTCGTCACAAGTGGCGAATAGTATTAAATCGCCAGTGATGGCGAATCGAGTTGACTTGGCTCCATAATTCGCCAAGTGTGACGCATCATGAAGATCACGCTGCAACTGACGGACGAGGCCGTTCTTGCGGAATTGGGCGGGCGTCTGGCGCGGGCGCGCATTGATCACAATGTGACGCAGGCGGCGTTGGCGGAGCAAGCGGGGGTTTCCAAGCGGACGGTGGAGCGGCTGGAATCGGGGGAGGTGGCGACGCAGCTCTCGGGGTTTCTGCGGGTCTGCCGGGCACTGGGTTTGCTGGAGCGGTTTGAGTTGCTGCTGCCCGAGTCGGTGGCTGGGCCGATGGCGCAGCTCAAACAAGCTGGCCGCAGGCGCCAGCGGGCGACGGGCAAAAAGACGGCGGCGCGCCAGCCGAAGAAATGGACGTGGGGTGAACCGGGATGATCGCGGAGGTGCGGCTTTGGGGCCGGACGATCGGCGCGGTGTCGCTCGACGAAGGGCGCGAGGTGGCGGCGTTTCAGTACGACGCGGATTTCGCTCGCAGCGGCATCGAACTGTCGCCGCTCGTGATGCCGTTGAGCGAGCGGGTGTATGAATTTCCCGCGCTTCCGCGGAAGACGTTCCACGGTCTGCCGGGCCTGCTGGCGGATGCGCTGCCGGACAAGTTTGGCAACGCGCTGATCGACGCGTGGCTGGCGACGCAGGGCCGCGCGCCGGAGAGTTTCAGCGCGGTGGAGCGGCTTTGCTACACCGGCACGCGCGGCATGGGTGCGCTGGAATTTGCGCCGGTGCTGGGACCGAAGCCGCGCAAGGCGTCGAAGCTGGAAGTGGACGCGCTGGTGCGCCTGGCTGGTGAGGTGCTGACGCATCGGGGCGATTTGCAGGGACATTTTCACGAAGCGGGGAAGGAGCAGGCGCTGCGGGATATTTTGAGCGTGGGTACTTCCGCCGGCGGTGCGCGGGCCAAGGCGGTGATCGCGTGGAATCGCGCAACGGACGAGGTGCGCTCAGGGCAGATCGCGGCGGGCGAGGGTTTCGACTACTGGCTGCTGAAATTCGATGGCGTGGAGGGCAACAAAGACAAGGAACTGGAGGATCCGAAAGGTTACGGGGCCATCGAGTTTGCGTATCACCTGATGGCGAAGGAGGCGGGCATCACGATGAGCGATTGCCGTTTGCTGGAAGAAAACGGGCGACGGCACTTCATGACGCGCCGCTTCGATCGCCTTGCGGGCGGGGCGAAGCTGCACATGCAGTCGCTCTGTGCGCTGGCGCATTTCGATTTCAACCAGGCCGGAGCCTACAGCTACGAACAGGCGCTGCTGACAATACGCCAGCTCAAGCTGCCGATGGCGGCGGTGGAGGAGCAGTTCCGCAGGATGGTGTTCAACGTCGTGGCGCGGAATCAGGATGACCATGTGAAGAACATCGCCTTCCTGATGAATCAGCAGGGCGAGTGGTCGCTCGCGCCGGCGTTCGACGTGACTTACAGCTACAACCCATCCGGATCATGGACCGCGGCACACCAGATGCCGCTGAATGGGAAACGGGACGGTTTCACGCTCGCGGATTTCGAAGCGTGCGCGAAGGCGGCATTGATGAAGCGGGGCCGGGCCGGAAGGATCATTGAGGAGGTGCAGGACGCGGTAAAACGCTGGCCAGAGTTTGCGGCCGCAGCGCAGGTCCCGGATGAATGGCGAAACAGAATCGGAAAGATGCACCGACTGACTTTCCCGGAAACGTGAGCCCGACCGAATCCATCGTCGAAGGAGGCGTACCGGAATGGTTCGGGGAACTGGGGAGGAAAAGAGTGAAAAGGGAAATCGGAAGGGTGAAATCATGGAGTTCACTTCCTGTTTCACTTTTCACCCTTCACTCTTCTCCATCTCTCAGCGCCCTCTGCGACAGGCGGCTCGTGGGGCGCTTGCGCGAGGCCATCCGGCGGCTGGATTCGGGCATTCCCGAGGGTGCGTTGGCGGGTTTCCCGCTGATGATGGCTCTATGTTTGAGTCCATGGATTCCGGTCGGTCTGTGCGTTGGCGCGGTCTGCCGGCAGGGCCGGGTGCGTCGGGTTTTAGGAGCCTGTTGAAAAACCGGGCCCGGCAGCGGAGCCGGAGTCCATGGTGGTTGGATGAGCGGCTGCGTGAGCGGCTGCGCCGTGGGTTTGGGGGAGGGATCCCCTGCGGGCGGCGGCCCTCTTCCTCAAGGCTTCGTTGCGCCGCAGTCGAAGGTCTCGACCTTCTCCTTTGTTGCGCCTCGCCTTGTGGAAGAATTCCTCGCCGCGCTACCAGTCCGGGTTTTTCAACAGGCTCTTAGCATTGCTGTGTTCTGCGGGTGTGGAGGATGGTGGCGAGGAAATGCCTGATTGCGAAGCGGTGGTGGGCGCAGGATGGGACGCTGCCCGGCAATGGGCATACGAGACTATGGCGAAAACCGAAGCGACAGTACAGGAACTGGTCGACATGATTCAGCGGGGCAAGCTCCGGCTCCCGGAGATGCAGAGGCGCTACGTGTGGCGTTCCACACGCGTGAGGGACCTCATGGATTCGCTGTACCGGGGCTATCCTTCCGGGGCGATCCTTGTCTGGGAATCGGATGAAGACGTTCCGCTTCAAGAAATGAGTGTTTCGCAGGAACGGTCGGCGACGGGAGGGTCGTGGCTGTTGCTGGATGGTCAGCAGCGTCTGACTTCGCTGTCGGCCGTGATCCGTGGCGTGCCGGTGAGTGTGAGGGGGCGCACACGGCCCGTCGAATTGCTATTCAATCTCGAGCATCCCGAGGCACTGACGCACATTACGGAAGTGCATGATGATTCCGATGAAGACGCCGGCGATGACGACGATGCCGAAGAAGCGGAGGGTGATTCATCGGATGATGAAATGATGCAGCGTTTCAATCGGATGGCGTTTGTGGTGGCGACAAAAAAGCTGCAGCAGTCACCGCACTGGGTGAAGGTTTCCGATGTTTTTCAGAGCGACAGCGATACTTCGTTCCTGAAGGCAGCCGGCATCACAGGATTCGATGACCCTCGTTATGAACGTTATTCGCAGCGGCTGGCGCGTCTGCGTGCCATCCGTAAGTATACCTACCGGCTCGATGTGCTCGAGCGGTCGCTCGACTACAATGAGGTTACCGAGATCTTTGTCAGGGTGAATTCGCTCGGGGCGAAGCTGCGGAGTTCCGATCTTGCCCTCGCCCAGATTACCGCGCGGTGGAAGAACTCGCTTTCCGTGTTCGAGTCGTTTCAGCGGCAGTGTGCCGCGGGCGGGTTTGATCTCGATCTGGGACTGCATCTGCGGAATCTGGTTGCCTTTGCGACGGGGCAGTCCCGTTTTCTCAGAGTGGCGAACCTTGAAGTGGAGAAACTCAAGCCGGCGTGGCAGGAATGTCTTGAGGGCATGGAGTTCGCCATCAATTTCATGAAGAGCAATGCCGGGATCGACAGTCCGGCGCTGCTTTCGTCTCCCTTCATGCTGATCACCGTGGCGATTTACGGTCATCGCCGGCAGTACCATCTGGGACCCGAGGAAGGGCGGCAACTGCGTCAATGGATTCTGCTGGCGAATGCCAAAGGAAGGTATTCGCGGGGGTCGAGTGAGACCATCCTTGATCAGGACCTTGCGAGCATCCGTGAAGGTGGGGCCGCCGAACTGCTGGAGAAACTGCGTCAGCAGGTTGGGCGGCTGGACATTGCTCCGGCGGAACTGGAAGGACGCAATCAGCGGAGTGCCCTCTTCAAGACCATGTTCCTTGCGTTCCGGGCGTCCGGGGCCACCGACTGGCGGTCAAAGTTGGTCATTTCACTCGACCACAGCGGCAGCCAGCATCGCCTCCAGTTCCACCATGTCTTTCCGAAGGCTGTGCTCAAGGGAGCCGTGACCACCAGAGAGGCAGACGACATTGCCAACCTGGCATTCATTGGCGGGAAGACCAATCGTTCCATCAGCGACAAGGAACCAGCGGTCTATCTCCCGCCCCTTGTGGAGAAGTGCGGGGCCCAGGCCTTCGTTTCCCAGTGCATTCCGACCGATCCCGTTCTGTTGAGCAGGGAACAATACAAAGCCTTCCTTGTGCGGCGCAGGGAACTGATTGCCGCCGCGCTCAATCGCTTCCTTGGCACAGAGCCATCCGACGGCCTCTGACGCAAGTTCACAGGCACGGCCCTCGGTGGGATTCCCTCATCGCGGCAGGGTTTCAAGTCGCCTGCTGGCCGGGAGCAGCGGTGCCTCTTATTTCCCCTTCCGCTGGAGGTGTTTTTCGAGGTCGACGATGTATTTCTGGAGTTGGGCGGAGGGTTTGGCGGAGTTTGCGGCTTTGAAGCGGAGGAGGGCTTCTGGGAATTTCTCTTCTTCGAGGAGGAGTCGGCCGAGGCGCTGGAGGGCCTTTGATTGCATGTCCTTGTCCGAGAGTTTGCTGGCGCGTTCGAAGAAGGAAGAAGCCTTTTCGCGGACTCCGGAAGCGAGGTAGTGGTCGCCGAGGAGCATGAGGGCCTGTCCGTCGAGCGGGTTGGCATCGACGATTTGCTCCATGATGCGGGCTGCTTCGTCGTTGCGGCCTTCGGCGAGGGCCATGCGGGATTCGAGTTTGAGGAGTTGTTCCTTTTGGGGGGCGTCGAGGTTGCTGCCGCCGAGCGAGCGGATGGTGGTGATGAGGTCGCGGGATTCGATGCGGGCGTCGGCGGCCGAGAGGAGTTCGGCTTCGCGGAGGGCGGTGGCGATGTCGCGGGTATCCTCGGTTTCGAGGGCACGTTTCCATGCGTGGAAGGCGAGGGCTGGTTGCTGGCCGCGCATGTAGACATCGCCGAGGAGGCGGAGGTCCTTGCCTTTGAGTTTTCCGGCGCGGGCGAGGATTTCGAGGTTTTCGGTGGCCCGGGCGGTTTGGTCCATGGTGACGAGGACCATGGCCTGACGCTGGACGAAGTCCGTATTGTCCGGCTGGTCGCGGATCATTTCGTCGTAGAGGGCGACGACTTCCGTGTATTTCGATTGTTCGACGAGGGCACCGATGAGGCCCGTGCGCCAGTCATTCTTGTCCGGTTCGAACATGAGGGCCATGCGGAACGCCTGTTCGGCCGCCACGGGTTTCTTGCCCGAGAGCAGCGCGTGGCCGTAGAGCCCGTAGCTGACCGGGTCCGTGTCGCCGAGTCGGATGGCAGTGGAGAGCGCCTTGATGGCCCCCGGGTAATCCTGGGTCTGGTGGAGTACGTAGCCGAGGGCGCGCCATGCGCGGCGGAAGTCGCGGTATTTGAGAATGGCTGACTTGTAGTAGGTGGCGGCGGCCGGGAGGGCGTTCCGTTCCACGGCGACCTGGGCGAAGGTGAAGTCGAGGATACCCGAACCAGAGCCATCTGGTTTGATGGCATTCTTGATGGCCATGGCGGCTTCATCCTTTTTGCCTGCGGCCATCAATTCCTGGAACTGCGTGAGGATGGTGCGTTCCTCGTCGGTGATTTTGGGTTCTGCTTCGCTGACTTGGCCATAATTGCCGAGGAAGCGGGAGACGAATTCGCGGTCCTTCCAGACGTCGAGAGGGTAGGCGGGAGCGATGGTCTGCGCGCGGGCTGCGGGGACGAGCGCGGAGCCGGCGAGGGTGGCGGCGATGAGGAGAGAGCGCATGGGAAAGGGGGATGCGGTCAGCCCTGGAACGAGAAGGGTTGCTGCATTTTGAAGGCGACTGGTTTGCCATCGCGCACGCCTGGCTTGAAGCGCCACTGGCGGACAGCGCTCATGCAGTTGCGGAGGAGTTCCGGGTGATCCGATTCGACTGGGCGGACTTCGGCTACGGCACCGTCCGGTCCGACGATGAGGAGGAGCTTGACCTTGCCGGCGACGCCTTTGACCGGCTTGGGATTGATCCTCGTGGTTACGGTGGGTTTGTTGTCGAGATCGGAGGAAGAGATCATGGATCCCGACGAGGCGAGAGATCCGCCGGGGAGGCCCGTGCCACCGGCGAAGCCGACGCCGCCGAGGCCAGCGGCGGAGGCTCCCATGCCATCGCCTGCGGAGCCGCCGAGGGCCGAGCTGAGGTCAGAAAGGCTGAGGTTGGCCATGGCCGGGGCGGCGTCCTGGGCTGAGGCTGCCTGGCTGAGGGAAGCGACCTGTTCCTCCGTTTCGCTGGGTGGGGGAGGTTCGTCCTCCGCCTGCGGTTCCGGTTTGTTTTCCTGTTTTGGTTCCTCCAGCTGGACATTTTCCACGACCACCTTCTTGGGGCCTTCCGGGGCGGCGTGTTTCGGCATGAGCATGCCACCGAACAGGAAGATCACGAGGTGGGCTCCGACACCGATCATGAGAGCGAGGAAGAGCCGGGGGCTTTTCTCGGGACGGTCAGCGGCGCGGCGGGTGCGGTAATCCGCGTCCA
>Ga0315908_10001344_pt1 | contig 18545 bp, 23 predicted proteins | sample LakEriMetagenome_12_FD_203520 | JGI IMG/M metagenome (GOLD analysis project Ga0315908, IMG submission 203520) | Freshwater fungal communities from buoy surface, Lake Erie, Ohio, United States - Buoy 4 MA124 | ecosystem: Environmental > Aquatic > Freshwater > Lake > Lake biofilm | place: USA... | reverse complement strand
TTAACTTCAATTTTGAAATAATCATGCTCCCAATTGCCAGTTCCGACTGGGTTAACATGTCCTTTATAAAAGACAGAAGTAATATCACCTAAAGGTATGGCCACAGTTTTTTTAGACAATTCATCTTGACCTGAATAAACATTTATAAAGGCGTTGATAAGTGTTGAATCTGTTGATGTCACTTCTAAGCCTTTATGAAGAATAAAATATCCTCCCGGGCGATCGCCTCTTTTATTGCCTGTTACCTTATTATGCCAAATGCTTGAAAGGGTCAGATAACTCATAAAGTTTTTATAATGAGTTGGATTTCTCTGATTTGCCTGATAAGCAGAAATATGAATGACGTATTTCTTTTTTTCTATACGCTCACTAATTTTTACCGCTACCTTCTTCCATAGACATTTCTTCTCAAACAGATCCTGCCCCTTAAGACAGGTGTATTTAGTTTTCTTTGTCTCCGGTGATTGCTTGTGTGTTTGCAGCTTCAGAGTCGACTCAGGATTATCGGCCACTTTCCCGGACTCAATAAACAGCGGATCCTTTTCGGCATCAATTTTAAATGCCGGTCTTGTTTGTGACGACTGTTTGATAAATTGAGCAGCTTGATTCCCGGGTATTGCTTTGGCAACTGACCCATTAATGTTCGTTTCATCAAGAGAAGCTTCAGGCGGCGTGGCTGTCGTAAATCCCGGCACTTCTTTGACGGCAAAGGTAGTGGCCTTGTTCTTATCCTTTTCTAACAAGGCAAGAGCTGATTTTTTACCGTCACCGTAACTTCCATCCATGGCCAAGACGTGACTGATGAGTAAAAAGAAGGTCAGGACTTTCATACATCCCCCTTCAGTTGTTCTGCGGCATAAGTAAGGCTGACATTTCCGGAAAGCCTGTTTTTCTCTTGTCCCTTTTCTAAAAGCACAAAGGTCGGAACATTCTTCACCTTAAACTCTTTAAACAGAGTCGGATTAATCTCTAGGCCGGACTGAAACGCTGCAAGCTTCTGCACGGTTTTCTTGAAACTGTTATCAACCAACCCGCACACAATTAATTGTGCCTGATGCTTTTCTGCTTGGAGAGCCAGCTCTTTTATGGCGTGAAGCGGCATCGAGAAAGAGACAAACACGTAGAGGCTTGAATCTTGCGTCTCTACGGCACCCTTTTCTCCAACCGACGGTTGACCTTTTAGATTTCCCTTTTCCGGCTTACTGCCCCCACCCGCTAGCCACTGCAACGGGCATCCGGTCTTTTCTCCTGCCCCGGGAGGAGATTGAAAGGTATTAAGAGCCGGTGCCGGAGAAGCCGCAAGCATTTCCTTGGCTAATTTCTGACCTTCACTAAATGAAGCGTGATTTAGCCTCTTTTGATTGATATAGACGGCAGAATCCATTTCTTTTAATGGACTTGCCATCAAGCTAGTTGGAATAATAGCGAACGATAAAACTAAAGCATGCAGCATGTGCGTTTCCTCCAAATCATGTAGCCGAAATCCTCCCCTTGAAAGGGAAACTCTTTTCCTGAAGACCACAACGCATCACTTCTGCCGATCGGGTAACACTGCTTTGACTTTGAGGCAGGGATCGGGTAGAGCATTTGCGTCTTGTACTGGGTCTTCTGAATGATCGGCATGTAATAGTGACCGCAAAGAGCTTTTTTTCCGGTCGTGCCGGGTAAGACACCGACGCGGTGCAGTTTTGCCATTGTCCGCTCAACAATTAAAAGGCTCGCTTGAACACCGCCCACATGATGGTTAACGGTACCGACAAACGGGTACATGCTCCCATGACAGCCCGCACACCAAAACATTTGATCTAGAGGAAAATTTGCTGTTGCCGCTGCACAGTCAACCGCACAAGACGCTTGGGCGATCGGGTTAGCAAACAGGACGGCTTCGGGATTGAGAATAAACGCCGTTTCATCATCGTTCCATGTGGGGTCAAGCTCGGTAATATAAGCCACATCTACCTTGCCTTTTTCCATGCACGCAAAGTCGACCAGAAGTTCCAGCCAATACATTACCGGGTACATATACCAGTGCAGATGGTAAAAGCTTTGCCGCATCTGTCCGTAAGCACTTCCGTCAACGCCGCCGTGTCCTTTCACGCCTTGCTTTAGCAATTGAACTCCTCCCATATTCACCAGACAATAAGGCGTTCGCGTCACATCCACTAAGCGCACCGGTTCCCAAAAGGAAATCGGCACGCCGATTCTTGGAACAGGTTTTCCGCAAGTACATATAGGTGTTTTTGGATTAGGCGTATCTTCTCCGTTAGGCGAGACCTTAAAACCCGCAATCGTTATCGGGAAAACACAGCTCCAGCAAATATCAGTGATCGGATTGACAAATCGACCCGTACATTTAGAATGGGCGGGCATAGACACTAAGCAGAAAAAGAGAAGAATTACCAACTTCATTTCACTTCCTTCCAGAGCCAACGAGATAAAAATTGGGCAAAAGGGCGAGAGAAAGAAGGTTTAGAGGCGAGATAAGCAATCATTCCTAAAAGATATAGCCAAACTATATTACTACTGATCACGATGAACAAACCCTCAGAAAAATCATTTTCTAAGAAGTTAAACCGCATAAGCTCCCCTACACTGCAAACCATAGATATGAAAATAATGAAGGTAATGATGATACTGCGCCATAAGAAGAAACAGGCACGATTTAACCATTTGATGTTTTTTAAAAAGACGGTATTGGAGGTGTTAACGGTAATCGGTGTCATCAGCATCCCGGCAATTACTGCCAGAATAATACAGCCTACCCTTATATAGAGAAGCTTTAACCATTCAGGATGAGCGGAAGTTGGCAAAGTAATATACCCGTCCATATTCGCAATAACAAAAGGGAGGAAGACTAAAAGGTAAATCAAAAAGACAAGCCACCCCCAAACCGATAAACTTTTGACAGAAGGGTCTTTAGTGCTGATCTCAACTTCTTGATTTAAGATTTTATTTTCCATCTTACTTCCTTTCTTGATGATAAATTGTTCGATCATAAAACGGGACCTGTGATCGCTAAGATCAATTGCAAAGATAGCAAGCAAACCGCATCCCCCATTACCTTGGCTTTCCATTTTTCACAGACATAATTACCTTCACTGAGATAAAGAAGAATCAAATGACCGATCATCACGCTGACAACGCTCAACCCTGACCACAAGATGTTTACTTCAAAACTCAAGGCATGGAAGGAACACAGATATTGAATAAAAAGAATCACTATCCCTACCCCGTACATTTTAGGAGGCTATTCTTTGCGGTAATAACCGGGCTTTGTCGGACGCAAAACATGAATAGATTTCATCTTATTTATCCTTTCCTAAATTAGTAGCAATAACCGGGATAGATTCCACCGACAGATAGAGGTCTTGTTGACTGACGCGACTCGGCACTTCTTTAATCCCAATCTTTGTGGTCAAGACCCCTTCTTGATCGAAGTAAAAAGGCAAGTTGTATTTCTCACTCAGCTCTAAAGGAGCGCCGCTCGTCAGAATGATTTTCACCGACCGGTTAGCCTTGTGTTCGGATAATGCCCATTCAATTTGGGCTTGATCATCGCCGTCGATAAATAAAAGAGGCTTACTTAACGAGCGCATGGTGAGCGGATTCACCTTTGTCCCTGCCTTTTGAAAGACACGCCCTTGATGATCCTTGAGGTCATAGGGAACAATAATCGAGGGATCAAACAAAGTGTGACCGGCTGTTTGGGTAGTCTTCAGGTTCTTCACCGGAACAGGGCGCTTAATTCCCTTTTCAATCTGTTGCTGAATCTGTTGTTGGTGAGATTTTAGAGTCCCATCTTTTTCTAAAGCGCCAAGCTTATTTTGGATGACCTCCAGTAAATCATCTTCTATAATCGGAAAGACTTCTCCTAATACCCCTTTATCCTCAGCACTTACTAGGGACGTTTGTATTAGGAGAAGGATCCACAGTGCAAAAGATTTTATTCTTTTTTGAAGGCTTCTCTCATTTTTTTGTTTTTCTTTACTATTTGTTAAGGATTTTCGGTGTATAGTTATACTTACTTCATCTAGTAAAGCATTTGAGCTTAACTTCGCGTTTATTCCAGCTTTTACTCCTTTTACTAGATGAAGCTTAACGAAAAAATCCCTCCCTGTTTCACGTGGATAAGCCTTCAAATCATCCCCTATATATGGGGTAGCTTCTCCTGAGGAGAGTACTGTATTATGCTCTTGTAGCCGACACTCTAGGCTGCCGCGCGTCAGGCTCAGGGGAAGCCTCCCTAACCTCTTCTTGCCGCTGTTAACCTGCGCGTTGCCCCTTTTTCTTTTTTCTTGCGTGATTTTTAAGAAAAGATGTTTTATACAGGACATCACTTCATCTAGCTGTAGCGTCACCTCGTTTAATCCATAATTTTCCTTTTTTTTATTATGGTCGCTAGATGAAGCTCAACCTTTGATATCATTTTCATATCACCGGCACCGCACGCCCTTGCAGCGCCTTCTTGTGAATCAACCCTAATTCTTCATATCTTGAATCAAAGCTGTCTTGATGCGGGGCATATAAAAACACATGACCTTCCGGAATCACTTGTTCTTTGATAGGGGTAAGAATCTGTCCCGTTTTGGAGAGGTGCTTCGGCTTGCCGACTTCTTGCGTGCCTACATACAAAGTCCCCTCTTTGTCATAGGAAATCGTCTCACCTGCTTCGGCAATCACCCTTTTCACTAATCGTTGACCGTGCCAACAACTGCTGACCAGCGTATAATCCCCCTTGTGCGGAACTTGACGGCGTAAATGAACAAATGCTTTAATCGGTAAAGAATCGGTGCGGTTAATCACCACATGCACATTATCGACCAGTGTGCGAAATGCCTCTAAGGTCATCAAGAAACATGCGCCGGCAATCAACCAGTTTTTTGTTGAGAAAAGATAAGAAAATCGACTCATGATGAGGCCTTTTCATTTTCAGTTTCCAAGGCATTGAGAATCGTTTGGGTATAATCGGGAAGCGTGCCGCTTAACACCGATTGTTTTTGAAGTAGCGTAAGCTTATGGGCTTTTCCCCAATGCTCTACTTGCCCTTCAATTTTATCGGCAATTGCTCTAATCTTCATGATCGAGGTATGGGCATTGGGATCTTGCTTGGCGAGCCTCTTGGCTTCCTGTGAGACGATCAGCCGTGTATCCACTGTCCCAAACATCACCTGTTTACTTGAGCTTGCAATAATCAAGGCCGCAAAACTCATCGCACTGACAAGGCACAAAACCCCCATGATCACATATTTATTCATCGATCACCGTCTCCAAATGATTGAGAAAGTCTTCCGTATAGTCAGGTAATTCCTGCGTCGTGGTGATAAAGTCTACACGAACTTTTCGGCTGTGTTCGTAATCTTTCAGTTGACTCTTCAACTTAAGAAACGCCGTCTCAATACGGTCATCAGCGGTATACATCAAAATGGCCGCAGGAGCTTCTTCCTCCCGTAAAGCTTCCTGCTCGCCCCCCAAAGCCGCCATTACCTTGGATAAGGAAATGCCGACCACCGATGCCGATAAAGAAGACGAATCGGCTTTTGCGGGTAAACTCTGTAAATGTATTCCCATCAAGATGATCCCGAAGGCTAAGAGCTTTTTCATCGTCCTCTCCTTACGCCGCTAATTCTTGTTGTTGGATAAGCATTTCAATCGCATCTTTCACGGGAATGCCTTGATCCATCATCGCTTTGACGGCAGAATACTCTTCACCCTTCGTCGAATATAAAAATAAGGAAAACGGATCTAGAATTAGACGACCGACAGCATAGCCGTTAGGGTTGATAATCATCACTTCCCCGTACTTTCCCTGATTCGTTCGAAGCGACGTTAACAGCGATTCTTGATGCGGGGTGACGTTTAAGCGATCCGATTTCTTTAACAGCTGCAGATCTTCGGCATTCTGGTTAAAGTAACATTTTGTGTCACAGTTACTAAACGCCGCCTCCGCATCTTTAGTGGCAAAAAAGTCATTCACCGTTTGCGTGCCAAAGACAATTGATCCTTCGTATTTTCGAACCCGTCGTGCTGCCTTGCTGTAAAGTTCACTCTCTAATTTAGATTGAAGACTGTCGGAGGCTTCATCCACAATCAGCATATTCGGGTATTTACGGTCAGACTTATACAGCTGATCGGTGATCTTCATCATCATCGCCTGGACAATCACCGCTTTTAATTCTTTACGCGCATCTAGATCCGAGAATTCAATGACCAATAATCTATTGTTCAGATTCACATTCGAAACACCGTTAAAATAGCGTCCGTAATTACCGTGCGTTGTATAAGGAAACAACATCTTTCCCAAGTCATTGGCACGACCGTGGGGATCAGATAAGAGCTTTTCAGCGATATCATTGATTGTTGATTGGTTGCCCTTTGCTCGCCATGTTTCATTCATCGCTTGCTCAAGCATCGCCGCTTCAATATCACTAATTAACCCGGACGGAGAAGCCATCAATGAGAGAACGGATTTTAACATTCCCAGTGCATCTTGTTCTTCTTCCGGATCCCCCATAGGAATTGATGAAAAAGGATTCAGGCACATATCGGTGTTTGGCGTAAACTGAATATACTGACCGCCAAGAGCTGAGCAGGTTTTCTCAAACGAGCGTCCCAAGTCCATCACAAACACTTTTCCGCCCATACCCAAGGTTGAGGACATCAGCTCTTGCATAAACACGGATTTCCCGGAGCCTGACTTACCTACAACGGCCACACTGAAGTTGCCGGTATTGTTATCAAAGGGAAACCAGCTAAACAGTTGACCACGCCTTCCCGCCAGCATCATGCCCGGCGTGCGCGTTCCCTTCCATTCCCCTTGCAGCGGTAAAAGGTTTTCTGATTCTGTGGACAGCGTCGTTTTCAAGGTTTGCAGATGATTTAACTCTTTCACTCTTTGCGCTCCCCACATCAAGGGCAAGGAAGTGAGAAATAAGGGAAGACCTAAAAACACTTCCTTATTGAGATGCCATTCTTTGCCGACAAAATAGTTTTGCAAGATTTGTTCAGCTTTAGTCATCTCTCCGGGAATGCCCATCAACGTTACCGTAAACTGGGTATGGACAATCCGTCCCCCCTTTTCCAATTGACTCCGTACATACTCCAGTTCCTGGGCTTCTCTTTGAATGGAAGGAAGGTATTTGCCGATCGGGGAGTTTGCTTGCCGCTCGACGTATCTTGCTTTGGCTATGACTTTGGTTTTATGACCGTCTTGCTTAGGAATATAGATCCCGTAATGCATTAAAAACGGACACGGAATTTGCATCAGGTTTCTCTGCTCATCGCCGATCAGCATTCCCATCGCATGCAGTGACCACACTTCGGGGTACTGCTTTACTCTAAATACCCTTGCTTCCGCTTTTCCGTCATTGAGAAACAAGGCACCTTTCGTTGTCAGAAGATTAGAGTCGCCGCTAAACAATTGATCGGAAAGTCGCTGCAATTGATTCCACCGGTAATGCGAAGAATTGGTTTGTTGGGGGTTAAGGTGCAAGATCCCGTCCAACGTTCTAATCAGATCTTCCGGTCGCCAGACACTCACCTGCATGCCAACAGATTCTAGGGTGGTTTTGACCTGCATCAAGATTTGCGCCGTCTCTTCGGTCAGAAAGGTTTTGTTCTTCAAGAAAGCACGGTTAAAGCTGATCAGGCAGCGAAAGTTACGCAAAGTAAACGGTTTATGCGGGGACTCAAACGCAAAGCTCTTCAAGTAGTCAGCTCTTTGTCGGGCAAGTGTTTCTAAGATCTCCCCTCGTCCCTCACGGCTTCTAGCATAAAGATCGCATTGATCGCCGATATGGGGATCCGCCCACATCAAGAACTGAATCCCGCTTTCCTCCGGCAACACGCTTTGAAACAAGTTAGAGAGTTCTTTTTGCATTTCAATAGAAGATCCAACCAACGGCGATGTTTCTAACACAAAGCCGATACTCTCATCGTTGATAAACAACTGTGAAGATTCATCATAAGTCTCGTACGGAAACAGATCACACGCCTTATAAAAAGAAGACATTTGCCGATACGCATCATCAATATAAGACCGTGAAGAGGTGCCGTAATCCCCTTCCCCCATTTTTTTGAAGAAGGATTCCCCTAAATCTTGTAGCTTGTCTTTAATCACATTGAACATTAGCTTTATCACCGGTTAATCGTTTGCATTTGCCAAAAGGCGGGGCGGATAATGCTATGAACGACACTTGCTTCGTGGAAGTTTCCTTGGTCATCTTGAAACGGGGCAATCCATACTCTTAAGTGTTCTTCTTTGGCACGCTGAATACTCGATTTATCCGCCAGAACTACTTCTTCATGATTGATCTGTTTGGGATCTGCCGCAGAGACGATGGGTGACATCGACGCGTTATGAGTAAAGGCTGCTTGCTCATTCACAATCTCGTGAACCTCAGGCAAGGTCTTGCAGGCAATCCCTTTATCTGCTCCACATTCAGCAAAGTCTTCTTTGTAGATCGAGCAGCCGGATAAAAGCCCCATCAAACAAAGAGTCGTCAGACCGTGCCGATAATATTTCTTAATCATTGCTTGTTTCTCCTTTAGGCAACCAAGCATCGACAGGTTTTGTTCCCTCGGATTCAATGGCTTGGATTTGTTGATAGCGTTCTTGATCATTAACTTTGGAAATGGCTTGGCGAGTCACACTGTCGGTCAGAGAAAAGCCTTCGGTAAAGACAACAGCTACTTTTTGACCCGCTGTCACTTCAATCACCGGCTGCATTTGCTCGGCACGTTTAATATAAAAGTCGGCATATTTCTCAAGTGCATTCCCGGCACCCTTAGAGATCCCCTGACCAAGCAGTGCATTGGCGGACATTTTATTGGTTTCCGCAATCCCCGATGGGAAAAAGGTCACGGGGTTCTGGCTCTGACTGAAAAAGCCGGCGAGACCGCTCAGGAACCCACCAACAGCCGCATTACGCATCATCGGTCCGGTTCGGTCGACTAAACGGCCGCGTTGCCCCGCTTTACTATCACTACCCGCTAAATATCCCTTCACTCCAAGCTCAATGACTTCACCGGTCTTTTGCTCCACACACGATAACCGTTCAATGCGGATCTCCGCTCTCTCCGATGAAATATCCCCTGTCACCGCCGTTGTTACATGACAGCCTTTCAAGTTCGCTTTATGGCCGCCGGGAAGAAGCCTCGCCCATGATTTGCAGTAAAGCCGGTCTTGGATTTCCTGCCGCTTGGACAGAGGTACTGGCATCAACACCGGTTAAAACCACAGCCGGGGCAAAGGCACCGGAAGGAATGTAATTGTCTACAGTGCGAAGCGGCTTATCGGCTCTTGATCTTGGCAAGTTAATCGATAAGCGCTGAATCCCCTTCGATCTAAACTTCGTCACCTCTTTGACCGCTTGATCGATAGGATTCTTAACCAACGGCATCTCGCCCGGTGTTTGGGGCAAAGTCATGACGTTGTTAACAGCGACGGGAGCCCCGGATTGAGGATCAACGTTCATTTGTTGACGAACATCCTTTTGGATGTCATCGATGCTCCTTTGAGCATTCGGTGGCAGCGGAAGTGATCCCGCTTGATGTTGAGGTTGGGTGTTGGTCATCCCCTCAGGGCTAAGCATTGACGGCTCTTTGAACCTCACCAACGTCTCAACCATTTTCTCCATCGCTTCCATGCGTTTCTTTTGCAGTTCGTTCTCCGACTTCATTTGCTCCATCCACACCTCTTGCGATTTAAGGCGGTCAGATCCGGTCGTAATCTCGCTTTTATAACCGGTGGGTGCAGGCGCCAAAGACAAGCTGTCTTGGGCAAAGACGATTAAAATCGTCCCAATACTCACCGTTAGCAGAGCCACGGTTACCCACAATAAGGTGACCTGTTTCTGTTTGATTTTTTCGAGTGGAAAAGAAGGTATTTTCATCGTGTTATCACCGATAAAACTGTCGTTTCATTGGGCTTCAAGACTCGCTTTTGAAAGCTTAAGGCCAGGTCTCCCGTTTGATAAAAGCTCTTATCATCAATATCCATCAGTGTTTCCGTGGTGTTTTCTACTTCATAGGTGTGTCCTTTAAACGAGGCGACTTGATAAGACTTTACCCCTTTCATCGTCATTCCTTCAGGGCAGCTTCTTTCTTTGGCTTCCCCTTCTAAAGGAGGGAGCTGTCCAAGAACCAACATCTTCATTGCTTGGATCATTTTTTCTTGAATAGAGATACTTTTCTCCAGCGGTGATTGATGAGGGGTTTCATATTTTCCCGGTTCATCCGCAGAGGCCGCTCCCGGTTTTATGGTCGGCTTTAAAAGTAGAGTGGAAGCTTCCTTCTCAAACGGCTTTAACGTTAGATCCTGCGTTTGGCCGTTTTCCGTTGTCAGGGTTAAAGAGATCGGTTTACTGCCGTTCAAGTCACTCGGTTTTAAGAACACCTGGCCGCTATTTTCATCGACTTGGATAACGTAAGCTTCTTCATCGCCAAACACCTGGGTGATACGGTCATTGGTAACCGCTATTCGGTTTAGGTAATCTTTAGCAACCGTGGCCTCCAATCTCTTATGGGAATCCATCGCAATCACTTGAGAGGCAGAAGCCCCTGCATAGCTATGACCGATCCCGATAACGCTCAGTGCCATAACTTTAAGAAGTGGCATCATTTTTATTCTCCTCCGGATGAGCCGTTTTAATAAGTTGAAATGATTTTAAGAACAGGCGACCTGCCTTACCGGTAAAGACAACCCGGTAGGTTTCACGGTGCTGCGAGATCTTTTTATCAGAGACAAATGTATGAAGATCGCCGTTGACATCCACAGTCATCTGCCCCGGAACAACGACGCAGTCGACAGGGTTAAAATTAAGGGAAACGTTTTCTGCTTTAAGGCGTTTTTGCTCTTCCAGCAATTTGGCTTTAAAATGACCGTATTCGTTAGAAGCCACATATCGCAGCAGCACATCGCCTTGGTAAAGGACATTGGCCGCCGAGACATCTAACAAGAGGTGGCTAAAATAGAGTGCCATTTCTTCTAAATAGGCCGGGGAAAAGGTATTACCCTCCACCCAATAGCTTTGCTTCAATTCAGGCGGATTGATAATCGTTTTTTCTGTTTTAAAGAACAATAGGGTTGTTTGCAAAACAGTGACTGTCAGCAAGCACATACTGAGACCTGCCAAAAGGTTTCTCTGAAACTGAATGTGCGATAATCGCTTTTCTTTTAAGGTGAGTTTCATGATAGTGATAAACCCCGATTATCCTAAATATTCACGGATGTGGGAAGGAGGCAGGCTCAAAAAAGATCTGCCCCCCGGGAAAGAACCAATACCTAACCGCCCGGAATTGTCCCTTGCCAAAGCGTTTTTTATACTCCCTGTTAAGGAAAATATTGATACCGCTAGTGATGATCCCCAACGTTAATTGATCACAAAACAGCCCAATAAAAACGGGACTCAGATACAAGAAGATCTCCCCTTTTGTCCAAAGAACATATTTTAAGGGACTATCGACATGATTCAAAATAACGTGACGGTTAGATGACATGGTCTAGATTTCCTTTACACCAAAGCCCCGGCAACGTCGCCAAGCCATTTGTCATAAAAATGGATGCCGGCACCAATAGCCCCACCCATGGCAAACGGTGTTAGGGTTTGCTTAAATATGGTAAAACCGACCCCGGCCACACAAGCCCCGATCTTGGCGATCCACATCCATCCATCGAACATCTCTTTCTTAAGGTCAGCGATCGGGACTTTAAGAGAATCAACCTTCACCGCATAAGAAGGATCGATGAGCGCTATCGAGGCTAAGACCACGACACCGGCACACAAAATGCCTTTATACTGATGCAGAAAGACCCCTGCTTTTTCATCAACCTCTCGCGCGACCACCATAGATTTGGCACCGAGGTGATGATAGGCAGCCACCACTTTGGAAAAGGCGTGAGCTTGTTTTGTTAATATTTTGAGAGGCATTTTTGAACTCCTAATCATTTTATTTGTTTCCCGAGACTTATTCTCTCCTCGGAAATCTCTTTTGAAATTTTCTATGAACAGGAGCTTAGCAAAGTTTATCTCCCCTGGAGTTATGCAAGTTTGCATAACCTTACCCAAAGATGGGTAACCATTATCATTTTTCCTTAAAAATCAATAAGATATTACTTAAAGGTCACCCCAAATATGTTAAAAACTATGAAGATTTTCTCTTAATAAGAGAAGTTTTCTGAAAGTTTTTTCTCCTTTTTTTTGTGTAACGTCACATAAATTTTTTCTCTTTTTAGAACATCCGTTATAACGTCTAGTTATTTAAAAACTTTATTTTCTTCTGCAGAAATTCATATAACACCAGGATTTTTTCCTTAAGTTCTCCTGCTTTATGATAGGTGAAATAGATAGGTAATTTCTGACGCGTTAACTCAGGTAACACCTGCCTTAACTGAGGATAAGAATGAGCGGCATAGAGAGGAATTTCTGAAATTCCGCAGTCACTAAGGGTCGCATTCAGCATTCCTTTCAGATCATCTACTTCCAAGCTCGCCGTTCCGGGTAGCCGGAATCTTCTTCTTAAGGAGACAAACAACCCGTCCCTCCTATAAGAAGTTTTCTCCAAATGATCTTTATAAAAGATGAGACGATGATTGTTTAGATCCGATTCGCTTAAGGGAGTGCCGTATTTATCAAGGTAGTCGACTGAGGCATAGAGACCGTGAGGATTCTCAAATAATTCTTTTTGGATCAAGCCCGGTTGATTGTAGAGAAAATCTCCGAGACTGACATCAAAATCAAACGGTCTCTTCTTTTGTCTTTCATCGGTTACAGAAATGACAATTTGCGGAACAATATCTGAAAATTGATCCATGAACTCTCTCATGTACCCCATTAACCAGTCAGAGCCGAGATAAGAAAAGGCAATTATTCTCAACGGTCTAAACAAATCGTTTTTTTTATCAAGGAACCTATTGATAAATTCTTCATGATGTAGAGTTAAGTTTCTGGCATAATCAAACGCTTGCACCCCGCTCGAAGTTAAGATGATTCCTCTATCTGTCCTTTCCAATAAGCTTTCTTGAAGTTGGTATTCCAGAACACTCATGTCTCTGCTCAGGGAAGACTGCGACATCTTCATTTTTTTAGCGGCCTTGTTAATACTTTTTTCACAGGCAACCACATAATATTTTCTGAAAAGATCTATATCTATTTTCATCGTCAAAACTCCTTTAATGGATTGATTAAAAAAAAGATTTAATAAATTCACCTTTCAACTTGATAAGGTTTCTTATCTTCTTTCATCTTCCATTTTCTCTAAAAAAGAGTGTTTTTATTTAATTCTCTTGTAATTTTTTCCAGAGATGATTTTTGATATAATCCTCGATAAACTTATTTTTTCCCTTAAAGCAGACGGTATCGTCTTCGACAAACATCTCCACTTGTTCTAACCAGTCTCGGTAGTGTGTACGCCAATGAGCGTTAAGAGGTTACGTCTGACCTGTTTACACCGTTCAGGCTCGTTCTCACGAGATCAATGTGGTTCAGAGCGTCTTGTTCGGTATAGGAGGATTTCTCCACTACATCCTTGACCCCTAATTCGCCGTTGAAGATACGGTCAATGGTGAGATATTTGAGAGCCCACATGATGGAGAGCTTGAACGTCTCGCCCGTCAGATAGGCACTGGAGGCAATGCGTTGACAGTAGTTCTCCCATTTACTCATGTTTGAGTTGAATTTGTGTTTAAAGGCTGCCAACAAAAGGGGGGCTATCTGTTTAGAGAGAGAGGTTTTAGACGTATCAAAGGTCTTATTCCAGTAAGCTAACATATCTTGGATTGTCGTAGGCTTATCAGAAACTGAAGGAAGTGACTGCGGTGTATGGACTGGAATTTGTTGTTCTGTCTTTTCCTTTGCCTGAATGATCTTTTTATCTTGGATTTGTTCGACTTGGTGAGTTTGTTTTTGAAGGGGAGCAGTTTCTTCAGATTTATTAATTTCTAAGTTAGTATTCTTAGTAATATACAAGCTGCACTTATTGCCGTTTGAATGTGCAATTTTTTCCTGAACTAGAGAAGAAGTGTGGTAATTTTTTTTATCGGAAGAAGATGCCTTCCCCTTAACAAGCAGGCTTAGTTTTTCTTCGTCAACAGCATAATAATTTGTTCGATTAGATTTATGACGGTTGAGTTTTTTTACGGCAATAATACCTTTTCTTGTGAGTTTCTCTACAATGTTATGGATTTGTCTTGGACTGTAGTTCATCTCTTCTGCCCACTGCTCTCTGGTCTTGTAGATCCATCTTCGCCCTTCATACTCTTTTCCAAGAGAAGGATTATTTAGGTAAAAACGTAGATGGTTCAAGAAAAGATTTTCTCCCTTTCCGAGACCTTTACTGAAAGAGGTAACGTATTTGATGAAGGATTCAGTGCTTTGGACTTGCATTAGTGAGTTTCCTTTGATGACAAATTAGGGGAAAAGGATTTTTTGGGAGAATTTCGTTTCGTTTTTGATTTTAGGAGTTTCTTTAAAGCTTCCTCATTGACGGCATAGAAATTGGTGTTATTGCCTTGATGGCTATTGAACTTTTTGATAAAAATGAGATCTTGCTGTCGCAGAGTATGAATGATATTGGTTATTTGACGTTTGCTATATCCAAGCTCTTCTGCCAACTGCTGTGTCGTTTTACCGATCCATTTCCATCCTTCATGTTTTTTTATTGGAGAACCGTTTTTGATATAAAGCCTCAAGGCACTTATAAAGACTGCGGGGCTTCTGCCGATGCATCTGCCCAAATTTGAGTCGTAGTAAAAAAAGTAAAATCTAAATTGAATATGTCGTTCATTAGATACTCTCTTTGATAAAAAGAAGGTTAATAAAGGATATTTCTCTTCGTTTAAGGATTTTACTCAATGAAGGGAAAGGATTAAGAAAAGAGGAAAAATATACGTTAAGATCGTATGATAAATGGCCTGTTTTGGCATTTGGTGCATGAAGGCATGTTTTTTTACTTTTCCTAGCGAGATACAGAGAATTTGCAAACATATTAAGGCTTTCTAGTTTGAAGAAAGATCTATGCCTCTTAACTAAGATGATTTGTTTTTCTTGTAAGCTGGAAACAATTTTTTCAATTTGTCGAGTGCTGTATCTTAAAGATTTAGCCCATTGCTCAATGGTATTGTAAACCCATTTCTTACCGTCCTGTTGCTTACCTATAGACTGATTGTTTAAGAGGAACTGAAGGGCATTCACAAACATCGCTCCCCCTCTTCCAAGGGATTCACTTAAGCGGGGATTATATTTGACGAAATCAATTTCAAAATTAGAAATCATTATCTTGCTCCCTTTATAAGGACGGGAGACAAACAAACTCTATAACTTAAGGATAAGGGAAATAGAAATTCCAAATGTTGGAAAGAAAAGAATGATTTGAAGAACAGAAAGTTTAAATTATTAATTTTATTTATTTTTTTGATAGACCAAAATTTAAGAAAAGCTAATCTTAAATTTTTTAAAGGATTCGTGTCATAAGCTCGCATAATAAATACCTTAGGGTTGCTTATAAATCCTTAAGGTATTGACATAAATCATACATTCGTATATAAATACAGGTATGATACTTTAAAAAACCGATCAAAATTCATCAAAGCTTAATCAAATACCTTAAGCAATTTACAATTTCTTGAAAGCCTTCTGTCTTAAAAACAGAAGGCTTTCTTGTTTAAATTACTTCTTTTTCAAGATATATTTCTTTATACTTTATTTAAAATATTAGGTCAATAATTTTATTCAAAGTAATTTTAATGTACAACATAAGTAATTTCATATGATTTCTATTGAAGAAGAAATAGAACGAAAAATAAGATTTTTAGAAATGGCTAAAGAGATAGAAAATATCGCTGAAGCTTCGAGAATTATGGGATATAGTATTACTACATATTATAATCTAAAAAAAATTTACGATATAAAAGGTAAGGAAGGACTTTATCAACATATAAGGAGACGCTCACGGCTCATTGAAAAGGCTGAAGGTGAAGTATTAGAATTTGCAGCCTTGTTTCCTAAATATGGAAGCTCAAGAATATCTAAAGAATTAAAGCTTAAAGGCATTAAAGTGTCGTCTGGTACGGTTCATGCTATTTTAAGTAAGCATCATCTTAATACTGCTAAACAAAGAATTGACAGGTTTAAAAAATAAACCTTTGATTCCTATCAACTACGGTTATTTCCATTACTATTAAAAATAGAGCTGAAACAGTTAAAAAGTTTCTTGTAATGCCTCTTCTTCGTTTGTCTTGCATCTCGCATCATGATGTTTGATTAAAGATGCTTGCATCTCGCATCTTATGATGGTACGATAATTTTAATTGATAATTATTGCTTCTTAATATTATTAAATAAAAGGTAAAAGATGAAAATAATTTCTATGATTTCTCAAAAAGGTGGAAGTGGAAAGACAACAATAGCGGTTCATTTGGCCGCCGCAGCTGTAGCAGATAATAAAAAAGTTTTACTTATTGATACTGATCCTCAAAAATCTGCTGAAGTTTGGTATGATTGTCGTCAAAAAGAAGAGCCAACTTTCGTTACTACATCTTCAAATGACTTAGAAGAAGTAATAAACGTCGCAAAAAAAGAAAAAATTGATTTTATTGTTATTGATACCATGCCACATACATCAGCAGCTGCAAGTCTAGCAGCTTCGAAATCTGATGTATTATTAATACCCTGTCAGCCTACTCCTTTTGATATAGCTGCAGTGGCTAACAGTATTGAAATAGCAAAAGCTAGAAACAAAAAAGCAATTATTATTATTAACAGAGCACCATTGAGAGCTCCAGAAATTTTGGATGCGAGAGAAGCTTTGAAAACTTACGGTGTTCTAATTTATCCATATGAAATTACAGATAGAAGAACTTATTTTAGAGCTGTTACCCAAGGTATGTCTGTAACAGAGTATGATTCAAAAAGTGCGGCTTCTCAAGAAATAATAAAACTTTGGACTTGGATTAAGGAAAATATTTAATGTCTACAAAATCTCTTTCAGATTTTACGAAGAAAAAAAAAGAAGTCGATAATTCCCTTGTTAAAGATTTTTCTTCTTTAAAAGAAAATAGTAAAAAAAAGATTGGAGTTACGCTTAGATTAAACCCAGAAGATTGGGAGAGGCTGCATTATTTGTCTATACAAGAGCGTACTAAAATACAGCATTTATTATTAGAAGGTTTAAATAGTGTTTTAAATAAAAGAGGACTACCTTTAATAGATTAATGATTAAAGATGCAAGCATCATTTAATCATTAATCTTGATGCAAGCATCTTATGCTGGTATTTTTTAATACTAAATTTTTATGTTTTTTAAATTTAGTATTATGTTCTACAATCATTATTTATTCTTCTTTAATTTTATCTCCTTTTAATTCAGATGTGGGGTTTTTGAGAGCCATAGTGCCATTTTTTTTCTTCTTCTTTAAAAGGAAAGCTTCTCTTTTCTTTTTCCTCTCTAACCAAGCTTCATACTTTGCTTTCTTTTCCGCTTTCATTTTTTCTCGACGCTCCATATGCAGAGCTAGTTTTGTCGCAGCTATCTGTTGATGATCAGGGATCACTTCTTCTACTGCTTCACCTTGCAGATTATACCGATGGGTCGCTTGCGATAATGTGGCTCGGTATTTAGGACGACGGCTATAATAGCCAAGTGCTTCACGAACATGAACACGCGAAAAGGTCAGACCTTCGGGAAGCTCTGATAGAATATCTTTTTCAATGTGAAGCTTAAGAGGCTTAGGCTCAAACATATTAAAGCACAATGGGTATGTTTCTTGTAACCAGGACAATGCTTCTTTCATTTTATCGAAGCGAAGTTGTTGCGCTTGTTCTTGAATGGCTTTTTGTTCTTTTTCATGACGAAGTGCTATAGCTTTTTTTTCAGCTTCCCTTGCTAATCTGTCTTCCTCTTTTTTCTTTTGCTTTTTTTCAGCTTTAGTTAAAGGGACTTCTTTAACAGGAGGAGGGGTCACTTTTTTCTTTTTAGGAGGCGCAGGCTTTTTTGGCAGTGGAGGTGCCAGATAAGTCTCTTTTATTTGCTTGAGCTTTTCCTGTAGCTGTTCCGGAATAGGCGCATTCGCATTCAGTTTTAATGTAAGCGTCTTTTTTGGAGGAGGAGTCGTATTGTCAGTCGTCATTTTGCTTATGCTAGTTTGTTAATTTCATCAATGGAAAGACCGGTATTTTGAGAAATCACTTCTTTATCGACACCAGATCTAAGAAAGTTAATGGCTACTTTTTTTATGCCTATCTGCTCGCCTTTCTCTAATCCTTCTTCTCGACCTTTCTCCACACCTTCATCATATTTCTGAGCCATAGAAGCAATATAGGTGCTTTCATACTTTTCGGCTTGATCATAGGTCAACAGCTCTTCTTCGTTCCAAGAGAACCGATTTAGCTCATCATACGCCCGCTCCATAATCTGGTCACTACCGATAATCTTTTCTAAATCTTCTTCAGCCGTGTCTTCGGCATGATTAAAAAAGTACATCCACTTTTCAATGATGGTCTCAAGTGCGCTTATATCATTTTTAAATTTAGGTAATTCCAGAAAAGTAAAAG
>Ga0315908_10001343_pt1 | contig 18559 bp, 15 predicted proteins | sample LakEriMetagenome_12_FD_203520 | JGI IMG/M metagenome (GOLD analysis project Ga0315908, IMG submission 203520) | Freshwater fungal communities from buoy surface, Lake Erie, Ohio, United States - Buoy 4 MA124 | ecosystem: Environmental > Aquatic > Freshwater > Lake > Lake biofilm | place: USA... | reverse complement strand
CTTTAGCTGTCAAAGATCATGAGAGTTTCATAAAGTTCGCAAATAGCTTGGACCTCGTAAACCAAGGAATTGCAACCTTTGAAGGCAGATTGCCGATCCACATGATTTTAGGACCACTTGTTGACGCCGTCATCTCGCATCAATGGTTAAATGATGAGAACCATTTATATTATGAGGCGTTATATGGTGGCTTTCCGCTCATCCACAATTCAGATTTCTTAGGCGATTGTGGCTATCGCTATAATACATTCGATTGCGTTGATGGCGGATTGTCATTTCTTCAAGCCTTTAGAGAGCATGATAAAAACTTGGCTGAATATAGAAAACAAGCCGATATGTTTTTAGCCAAAATGAACCCGGACGCACCCGAAATTATCGATGCATATACCAAGAATATTTCTGATCTATATCAGAAATAGATATATTATTTATCATGTTATCTAAATTATGAAAATTTAGCTGCGATGTAAAATTTATGTCAAAAATACGTTTAACAACAACTGGAAATTACAAGTTTTTAACTAATCCATGCGATGTTTATGTTGGCAAATCTTTGGAAATTTATGGTGAATGGTCTCACGGAGAACTAAACGCCATATCATCTCTCGTTCCAAAAAACGCGAATATTCTTGAAGTTGGTTCAAATATTGGTGCCCATACTGTTTTCATTGCAAAAGAAATTTGTCCAGAAGGCAGTGTTTACGCATTTGAACCACGGCGCATCCTTTTCCAAAATTTATGCGCTAATTTATGTATAAATGAGATAAGCAATGTTCATGTATTCCAAAAAGCACTCGGATTAGATTTTGACATAATATTTGAAGGCCCAATCCCACAAGATGGACTGGTAAACCACGGCGCATTTGATTTGGGCAGCATCGATGGGGTTGGCGAACACATTAATGTCGAGCCACTGGACGCTTATGTAGAACATTTTCAAAAAATTGCATTGATCAAAGCTGACGTAGAAGGCTTTGAAGAAGATGTTTTACGTGGTGGATCACAAATTATTTCTCGAGACAATCCGATTTTATATTTAGAGAATGATAGATTAGAAAAATCACAATCTTTAATCGAATATGCCTGGTCCTTAGGCTATGATTTATACTGGCACATTGTTCCACTTTTTCGAAATGAAAATCTTGCAAGAACGCCATATAATATTTTTGGCAATATTCACTCATTCAACATGCTAGGCATACATAAAAGTGCAGGAATTGCGCTTGATGAAGCGAGTAAAATTACAGATTCAAGTAAACATCCTTTGAAACCGTAATTTTATTTCAATTTCATATAAAAAACCTGCATTTACAAGGCGCTGCAAAATAGACTTACTGCAAAAGCCAATGGAATGATTGGCTTTGCATTTTTATGCCGCGCCTTGCGGCGGCAAATTTCTCTCGCTAAGTCAATGCCATGAACCTTGCATCACTTCTCGCCCAATTCGAACCGGGCGCCACGTCGCACAAGATATCAATCCCTGCCACCTGGCATCAGGGGCGCACCTCTTACGGTGGCTTAAGCTCGGCACTGGCCTATCAAGCGGCGAAGATGACGGCGGAGGATTTGCCGCCGCTCCAGTCCGCACAAATCGCATTTGTGGGCCCCTTGGCCGGCGATGTTGAGGTGCAGGCCAACATCCTGCGCCGCGGTAAGAACACAGCATTTATCAAGGCGGACATTGTCGGCGCAGATGGCATTGGCCTGACCTGCACGTTCATTTTCATGAACCGGCGGCAGAGCCATTTGGACTATCTCAACATCGCACAGCCCGAATTTCCGCCACTTCCGACCCCGGACAATATACGCAGCGGCCCGCCTGAATTTTTCACGGGCCATATGCAATATCCGGACAAGCGGCTCGAACTGGGGCTAGCGACCAACCGACTCGCAAGCTGGCACCGCTTCACCGAACATGACGGGCTTGACCATATTGCCGAACTTATCTGCATTGGCGACGCATTGCCGCCATCTGCGATGGGCTTGATGACCGAAAAGGGCATGGTGAGCTCCATGAACTGGCAGATCAACATGCTGACGGATACGCCGACGACCGACGATGGATGGTGGTATCTCTCCAGCGAAACGCATCACGCCGCCAATGGCGCGAGCAGCCAATATATGACCGCATGGAACAGCCGCGGTGAAGCCGTGCTTACCGGCATGCAGTCGGTGGCAATTTTCGCTTAAACCGCTGGCTTTGCGCGGACAAAGCGCATGGCAAAGATCACCAGTCCGAAGACAATGAAATTGTCGACGAATGTTTTATAAAACAACCAGTTGTCCGTCGTCAGCAATTTTGCAGCGCCATAATTCAACGCCGCCATGATCAGGCCGATAACCCCCATGACGATAGCAAAGCGGCCCGCATGGATATCCGAATAAGGCATATACCGCGCCAAACCTTTGCCGATATATGGCCCGCCCCGCGCGCCATCGATAATGAAGAAACTGGCGGCGATTAATCCAGTGATTGTGCCGCGCAATTTGATCCACTCATCATCGTTCAGCCAGACTGCGAGGCCTGCCGAAATGCAGAGCATCAATATGCCAAAGAGCGCAAGCCCGCCGGTGACATCAATTTTCGTTATGCGCTGGAACAGGACAAGCGCGAACCCGACAACCACACCTACAATCGCCGCAGTCTGCAAACCGGTGAACTTTGCAACAAAGTAGAACAGCAGGCCCGTGATGATATCAATGGCAAATGGCAAGCGGTTGTGACGCGCAAATACGCCGCCATTCACGTCTGCTTCTTGCGCGACCATGCCTTACCCTAACGCCGCCTGTTTTTCCTCAGCGAGGCGGTCCAGTTCGGCGCGGCTTTTCTTTTCGCTGGAGGATTTCAGCTGGCCGCACGCCGCCATGATATCGCGGCCGCGCGGTGTGCGTACGGGCGCGCTGATGCCGGCTTCGAAAATGATGCTGGAAAAACGCTTGATGCGTTCTGGATCCGAACATTCATAAATCGCGCCGGGCCATGGGTTGAACGGTATCAGATTGACCTTTGCAGGCAATTTATACTGGCGGATGAGGTTCACAAGTTCGCGCGCGTCTTCGTCACTGTCGTTCTTGTCCTTCAGCATCACATATTCAAATGTGATGCGCCGTGCGTTGCTGACGCCGGGATATTCGGCGCAGGCACGCAAAAGTTCATCAATGCCATATTTGCGGTTTATGGGGACGATTTCGTCACGGATTTCCTTGGTCACCGCATGCAGCGAGACCGCGAGGTTTACGTTAATTTCTTCACCCGCGCGCGCCATCATCGGCACAACGCCCGACGTCGACAGCGTAATGCGGCGGCGCGACAGGCCAAGGCCATCGCCATGCATAACAATCTTCATCGCATCACGGACATTGTCGAAATTATACAAAGGCTCGCCCATGCCCATCAACACGATGTTGGTGAGCATGCGGCCATCGGCGGTATAATGGCCGACATCATCGTCTTCATCATCATCGGCAACCGACGCCATATTGCCCTTCGGCCATTCGCCAAGCGCATCGCGCGCCAGCATGACCTGCCCGACAATTTCGCCCGGCGTCAGGTTGCGCACCAGCCGCATCGTGCCCGTATGACAGAAACGGCAGTTGAGCGTGCAACCGACTTGCGAAGAAATGCACAGGGTGCCGCGATCCGCATCGGGAATGAACACCATTTCATAATCTTGCGCGTCATCGGTGCGCAAAAGCCATTTGCGCGTGCCATCGGTCGAAACCTGCGCTTCGACCACCTCTGGCCGGCCAATGACAAAGCGGTCGGCAAGCCATGGACGCATGGTTTTGGCGATGTCGGTCATCGCTTCAAAATCGGTCACGCCGCGATGGTATATCCAGTGAAACACCTGCTTTGACCGCAGCTTTGCGGCTTTTTCATCGAGCTGCGATTCTTCAAACAGCTGACGGATTTGGAGATGGCTGAGACCCATGAGGTCAATTCGGCCATCCGCACGCTGCGTAATCGCGCGTGGGGTGACAACGGGGTCTATATGGCCGGGAATCTGCATGATGGCCGCGCCTATACGCAATGAATCGCCGAAATGCCAGCTATGCTATCGCACAGCGCATCCTAATGCCGCTGCATCGATTGCACTGGGCGCTCCGCGCAATGCGTAGGCATCGACTATCGACCGGCCATCGCGCCCGATCGTTTCGATGCTGAGCGACGTTGCCGAGCGAATGGCGGCGATAATCGCCAAGTCCATCCGCCGGTCCGCCGCCCATGCCGCGTTGCTATTGGCCTTTAAACGAAAGCGCCGGCCGCCAGCGCTCAATGTCACGCCGCTATTGGCCGACCGATCGCGCGACAGCCGCACGTAAATCTGGTGCGTAACACTGCGCTTTGGCCAAAAACCGATGGAGACATAAGCCGCCCGCGTTGGTGGCCGTATCGTCTCGTCGGGTTCCGAAATCGCATAGCAGCGGGGGGTTTCAGGGTCACGAAACGCCGCCCACCCCTGATACACGCCAAGCCGGTCTTTGGCGGCGAGCGGTGCGGCCAATGCCGCCACACACATCAACCACGCAAAAAGTCTCAAGCACGCTCCCCTGCGCCGTCGCCGTCAATCACCAGCGTTTCGACACCATCGCGGATCATCACCATGCTGCCCTGCGCAAGGCTGTGGGCGATAGGCGCGCCAAAGCGTTCCATAGGCTCCAGCCCCAACAATAGCCCGCGCAGCACGCGTGCCGTCATCCCATGGCAAATAATCAGCATGTCCTGTTCAAAGCTTTGGTCCGCTATCCAGTGGCGCAGTCGCTGCGCGACATCGTCATAAAATTCGCCGCCCTCGGGACGTACGGAAAACAGCTTGTGCTCCATATCGACAATTGGGCCGATTTCCGCGGCTATGTCGGCATAGGTGCGGCTCGACCACAGACCGACGTCAATCTCCAACAGCCGGTCGTCGCGCATCGTCTGGTGCCAGTCGGTGTCGATTTCCTCTGCGACCAACGCAAGCGTCTGCAACGCGCGCCCTGCGGTGGACGACCAAAGCTGCGGCGTGGGGTCATCCCCCAGATAGTTTGCCAACGCACGCCCCATCGCGCGCGCCTGCACACAGCCCTCCCATGTCAGCGGCGTATGCAGCTCCGCCTGCCCCTGCATCCGCGCAATTTTGTTAAACACCGTCTCCCCATGCCGTGCGATGAAAAGCCGTCTACCGTTCGTTGAAATCGTCATAATGGCCTTATTCCACAGGATATTCTTCGACGCAAAACCTATCGGCTTGCCCTGCTGGCCAAAGCGGTTATGGAAGAGTCGCCATAGAAATAGGGATTTTTGGCTGCTTTATGCCCGCCATGCCCGATAAGGGGAATTTGAATGAGAGCCACGATCGAACGCGCGACCCTGCTGAAAAGCCTGAGCCACGTCCAATCCGTTGTGGAACGGCGCAACACTATTCCCATTTTGTCGAACGTCCTGATCGAAGCCAGCGAAGGCGGCAAGATCAAGCTGACCGCGACGGACCTTGATCTGCAGGTCGTTGAAACCTTTGCCGCCGATGTCGAAACCCCCGGTGCAACCACCGTTTCGGCGCACACTCTGTTCGAAATCGCGCGCAAATTGCCCGAAGGTTCGCAAGTTCAGTTGCATGCCGCAGACGGCCGCATGGCGGTGAACGCTGGCCGCGCGCGCTTCTCGCTCGCAACATTGCCGCGTGAAGATTTCCCAACGATTGCAGAGGGCGAATTGCCCACATCGTTCGAAATTCCCGCAAGCTCGCTGATCCAGATTATCGACAAGACGCGCTTTGCGATCTCGACCGAAGAGACGCGTTATTATCTCAACGGTATTTTCCTGCACGTCACCGACGATGCCGATCCTGTGCTGAAAGCAGCGGCCACCGACGGCCACCGCCTCGCCCGCGTCACGCTGCCGCGTCCAGCTGGTGCAGAAAATATGCCCGACATCATCGTGCCGCGCAAATGCGTCGCCGAAATCCGCAAGCTGCTGGACGAAAGCGGCAGCAATGTCATCCAGATCGATCTGTCGGCGAGCAAAATCCGCTTCACCTTTGACAGCGTCATCCTGACATCAAAGCTGATCGACGGCACATTCCCCGATTACAGCCGCGTCATTCCAACCGCGAATGACAAACTACTGCGCATCGACCCCAAGGCATTCAGCCAGGGCGTTGACCGCGTCGCGACCATCGCCACCGAAAAAACCCGCGCGGTCAAAATGGCGCTCGATAAAGACAAGATCACTTTGTCGGTCACCAGCCCTGAAAACGGCACGGCGGCAGAAGAAGTGTCCGGCCAATATAGCAGCGACGGCTTCGAAATCGGCTTCAACGCCCGCTATTTGATGGACATCTTGGGCGAGATCGAAGGCGACATCGTCGAGCTTCACTTGGCCGACGCCAGCGCCCCAACGCTCATTCGCGAGAATGACAAGTCAGCGGCGCTGTACGTTTTGATGCCAATGCGCGTCTAATAAATGGAGTGACTTCCGCGTTGGAAGCCCTCCCTTATTCTGCAGCTTCCGCCATATCGATGCTCTGCGGACCGCGCACCACGATACCGGGCAGTGCGCCCGTCATCGCGCCATCACGGAACGTGACCACGCCGGATTTAATCGTCGCCGCATAGCCCTCAGCCTTTTGCAGGAGCCGCTTGCCACCGGCGGGCAAGTCGAACGCCAACCATGGCTTCAACAATTTCAACGCGTCAAAATCGATCACGTTGATATCGGCAAGATAGCCCGGCTTGAGCACACCGCGATCATTCAGCCTATAAAGCCGCGCCGTGTCGTGGCATTGGCGTTTGACGGCCAGTTCGAGCGGTATTGTTCCGGCCTTACGGTCACGCGCCCAGTAACTAAGCAGAAATGTCGGTGACGCCGCGTCGCAAATTGTCCCGCAATGGGCGCCGCCGTCGGAGAGCGATGCGACGATATCCTCACGCTGGAGCAGCTCTTTGGTGAAGTCCAAATTGCCATCCATATAATTCAGTATCGGCAGGTAAATCATGCCGTTGCCATCGTCGGCCATCAACTGGTCATAGGCATATTCGGCTGCGTCTTTGCCCGCGGCTTGCGCAAAGCCGAAGACGCTTTCTTCGCGTGTCGGTTCATAGCTAAAGCCATCGCCGAGCGGGAATTGCATGGCCCATGCGGCGGTGACCAGCATGAAGAATGGAGCCATATCAACAGACGGCGGCGGCGAATTGTCTTCTGCCAACATCGCTGCCTTAAACGCCGGGTCGGACAGTTTTGCCTTTTGTTCGTCCCACGACAGTCCGGCGATTTTCTGCCAGCTTGGCTTGCGCATGAATGGATGCACCGTGCCGCGCCAGTTCATGATGACGCCAATACCGCGCAGACCAATCGCCGCCACGAGGTTCGCGCCATTGTCATTGGCGTTGCACATCGACGCCATTTGTTCGGTCCACGGCATTTGCTTGATCGGCGATTGCAACATGGTGAAGGCGATGGGCAGACCCGTTTCGCGGCTTAACCGGCCCATCCAGCCGAACTCGTCCCATTCCTCCAAGAAATCGGTGGTCAGCTCAAACACCCCATGCCCGACCTTGCCCATGGCGCGGCCAATACCAACCAATTCGGGTTCGGTCGCGGTGGTCCCGGGGACAAGTTCGCCATCAATCGATTTATGCAACACCGTGCGGGAGGTGGAAAAACCCAAAGCGCCAGCGCGCAAGCCTTCCTCCACCAGCCGCGCCATTTCGGCGATGTCGGCTTTGGTTGGCTCCTCATTATCCGCGCCGCGCTGTCCCATGACAAAGGCGCGCAGCGCGCCGTGCGGAACTTGCGTGCCAATATCGATGGTGCGCGGCAGGCGTTCGAGCGCATCGAGATAATCGGGAAAGCTTTCCCAATCCCATTTCATCCCCTCGGCGAGCGCAGTGCCGGGAATATCCTCGACACCCTCCATCAGGCCGATCAACCAATCATGCTTGTCCTTTTTCGCGGGCGCAAAGCCAACGCCACAATTGCCCATGACGACCGTGGTGACACCATGCCAGCTCGACGGACCCATCTCGCTGTCCCACGTTGCTTGGCCGTCATAATGGGTGTGGATGTCGACAAAACCTGGCGCGACGATTTTACCCGAAGCATCAATCTCTTCGCGGCCCGAAGCGCTGATTTGGCCCATAGCGGTAATGATGCCGCCATCGACCGCGACATCGGCGACAAAGCGCGGTGCGCCCGTGCCATCCACCACGGTTCCACCACGAATGACCAAATCATGCATATCGACTCTCCTCTTCCTAAAGGCGAGCCTATCAGACTTAATCGGACGGTTAAAGTGGGGTCGCGTTGATCACGTTTTCCCTGCGAAGTTACGCTTTACGCTGCCCCAGCAAGCGCAGGCGAAGTGCGTTCAGTTTGATGAAGCCCGCCGCGTCCTTTTGGTCATAAGCGCCAGCGTCGTCTTCAAACGTCACAACTTTTTCGCTGTACAGGCTGTTGGGCGATTTGCGGCCAACGACACTCGCCAGACCCTTATACAGCTTCAGCCGCACCGTGCCGGACACCAAGGTCTGCGAATGGTCAATCGCGGCTTGCAGCATCTCGCGCTCTGGCGAGAACCAGAAGCCATTATAGATAAGCTCCGCATATTTCGGCATCAGCTCGTCCTTAAGATGCGCGGCGCCGCGGTCGAGCGTGATGCTTTCAATACCGCGATGTGCACGGGCATAAATCTCGCCACCGGGCGTTTCATACATGCCGCGCGATTTCATGCCGACAAAGCGGTTCTCGACCAGATCAAGGCGGCCAATGCCATGCTTACGGCCAAGGTCATTCAGCGCAGCAAGCAAGGTCGCGGGCGACATCGCTTCGCCGTTCAGCGCGACGCCATCGCCCTTTTCAAAATCGATGGTTATATTTTCGGGCGTGTCTGGGGCATCTTCTGGATTGACGGTGCGCGAGTACACATAATCGGGCGTCTCATCCCACGGGTCCTCAAGCACTTTGCCTTCGGACGAGGTATGCAACAGGTTGGCGTCGGTCGAAAACGGGCTTTCGCCGCGCTTGTCCTTGGGCACTGGAATCTGGTGTTGTTCGGCCCATTCGATCAACCGTGTCCGGCTCGTCAGGTCCCACTCACGCCATGGCGCAATCACCTTGATGTCGGGGTTCAGCGCATAAGCCGAAAGTTCGAACCGCACCTGATCATTGCCCTTGCCCGTTGCGCCATGCGCAATCGCGTCCGCGCCGGTTTCGGCGGCAATCTCAATCAAACGTTTGGAAATGAGCGGACGGGCAATCGATGTGCCCAACAAATAGTCGCCCTCATACCGCGCATTGGCGCGCATCATCGGGAAAACGAAATCGCGCACAAATTCTTCGCGCAAATCATCAATGTAGATATGGTGTTCGGGCACGCCCATCAGCACAGCCTTTTCGCGTGCTGGCCCAAGCTCTTCGCCCTGCCCCAAATCGGCGGTGAAGGTGACGACTTCGCAGCCATATTCCACCTGTAGCCATTTCAGGATGACGCTGGTGTCGAGCCCGCCCGAATATGCGAGGACGACTTTTTTAACGCTGTCTTTGGTCATATCATTTTCCGAAGCTGAATATCCGCCGCGCGCCTAACAGTTTAGGCGGGGTTCGACAACTCCCACAACTGCCAAAGCCCCAGAAAGAGGAACATCGACGCCGCGATCCTGTGCACGATGCGCAGCGAAACCTTTTCCACCAGCTTCTCGCCCAGATAGACCGCAGGGACATTGGCGATCATCATGCCCAATGTTGTTCCGGCCGCAACCACCAGCACGGCATGATATTGTGCGCCAAGTGCGATTGTTGCGACTTGCGTCTTATCGCCCATCTCGACGAGGAAAAACCCGATTGTTGTCGCCACAAATGCCCCGCGCTGCGACGCGACTTTGATATCGTCATCAACCTTGTCGGGAATAAGCGTCCACGCCGCCATCAGGATGAAACCAATGGCGACCGCGATGCGAAATATGTCGCTCATGAAGATACTGGCGAGCGCACTGCCCGCCCAAGCCGCGAGCGCATGATTGGCCATTGTCGCGGCAAAAATGCCGGCGATGACCGGCAGCGGCTTTTTGAACCGTGTCGCCAGCAATATGGCGAGCAGCATTGTCTTGTCGCCGATTTCGGCAACGGCAACAAGCAAGGTAGATGCGAAGAAAATTTCCATAATGCTTTCCGGATCAGGCAGTTAAAAAACGCAATGCCACCCACAACCCCGCCCGACCGGAACGGATTGCAGATGCCATGCGATAAGGCAAAGATGCGCGCGGCCGAGTGATAATGATGTTTAGCGATCGATCAACAATGTTGCGCCGCTATGTTTGCGCAACCCTATCGCTTTTCAACAAGATGCTTTGTCGGTTTCATAGGCACGCCGTTACCGGCAATTAAACACTTTTGCACCGTCCAAACTATCGCTAGGGAGGCGGCAACACCAAAAATTTCTCCCCAGGCACCATGTCCCACTGGAGCCAAAGTCATGACTGAATATGTAACCCGCGCAAACCTGCAGGTCGCCGATGAGCTCGCGCTTTTCGTTGAAAGCCGCGCGCTGTCGGGCACGGGCATAGCCGCCGACGCTTTATGGTCGGGGCTTTCCGATATTCTCGCACTGTTTGTGCCGGTGAACCGCACACTGCTTGCCAAGCGCGATGCGCTGCAAACGCAGATTGATGCTTGGCACAAGGCCAATCCCGGACCGATCAGCGATATGCCGGCCTATCAGGCATTTTTGCGCGACATTGGTTATCTTGTTGCCGAACCAGCGGCGTTCGCCATTGGCACGCAAAATGTCGACGCGGAAATCGCGACGATGGCGGGGCCGCAGCTTGTTGTGCCCAGCCTGAACGACCGCTTCGTTTTGAACGCCGCCAATGCCCGTTGGGGCAGCCTATATGATGGGTTATATGGCACCGATGCGCTCGATGCCCCGCCTGCCCGCGCAGGTGGCTATGACGCGACACGCGGCGCGGCCGTCATCGCTTATGCGCGCAATTTCCTGAACCACAGCATCCCCGGTTGGGAAGCCGTTTTGTCCGGCGGGGCGTCCGATTTCTTCGTCGCGCAAACCGCATCGGGTGACACCAAACGCTATCTGTTCAAACAGAACGGCCTGCATATCGAGATATTGGTCGATCCCGCGCACCCCATCGGCGCGACCGACGATCTGCATATCGCCGACGTCATCCTTGAAGCTGCGCTGACCACGATTATCGATCTGGAAGACTCGGTCGCTGCCGTCGACGCGCAGGACAAGGTTGCGGCCTACACCAACTGGCTTGGCCTGATGCGCGGGGATCTGGTCGCGTCGTTCGACAAGGGCGGGCGGACCATGACTCGCGCGCTTGAGGCGGACCGCAATTATGACGGCCTCATCCTTGCTGGCCGCAGCCTGATGTTCGTGCGTAATGTCGGGCATCTGATGACCAACCCGGCGGTGCTGTTGCCCGATGGCAGCGAAGCGCCCGAAGGCATTCTCGACGCGTTGTTCACGTCTTTATGCGCGCTGCATGACCTCAAAGGTCTTGGCACGCATCGCAACAGCCGCGCAGGTTCAATCTACATCGTAAAGCCCAAGATGCACGGCCCCGAAGAAGCCGCGCTGACCAACGCATTGTTCGATGCGGTCGAAGATGTGCTTGGCCTTGCGCGTCACACCATCAAGGTCGGCGTCATGGACGAAGAACGCCGCACCAGCGCCAACCTCGCCGCATGTATTCACGCGGTGAAAGACCGCATCGTCTTCATCAACACCGGCTTCCTTGATCGCACCGGCGACGAAATGCACACCGCGATGCAGGCTGGCCCCATGATCCGCAAGGCGGAGATGAAAGCCAGCAGCTGGATCCAAGCCTATGAAGCGCGCAATGTCCAAATCGGCCTTGCCTGCGGCCTTTCGGGCAAAGCGCAAATCGGCAAAGGCATGTGGGCCGCGCCCGACATGATGGCCGACATGATGGTGCAGAAAATCGGGCATCCGAAAGCTGGTGCCAACACCGCATGGGTCCCCTCACCTACCGCAGCCACGCTGCACGCCATGCATTATCACCAGTTTGACGTCTTTGCGCGGCAGGCCGAATTGGCCCAAGAACCCACGCCGGGCCTTGATCCCTTGCTGAATATTCCCGTTGCGCCGGTCGGCCACAATTGGTCCGATGAAGAGGTCACGCAAGAGCTGGAGAACAACGCGCAAGGTATTCTTGGCTATGTCGTCCGCTGGATTGACCAAGGCGTCGGCTGTTCAAAAGTGCCCGATATTCACGACATCGGCCTGATGGAAGACCGCGCCACATTGCGTATTTCGTCGCAGCATATCGCCAACTGGCTGCTGCACGGCATTGCGACCGAGGCGCAGGTGGACGCCGCGCTCACCAAGATGGCGGCGAAAGTCGACGCGCAAAATGCGGGCGATCCGCTTTACGAGAAGCTCATCCCGGGCAGCATCGCGTTGAAGGCCGCCCGAGCGCTCATCTTCGAAGGCGTGACGCAGCCCAATGGCTATACCGAGCCATTGCTGCACAAATTCCGGCAGGAGAAGAAAGCGGCGGCCGTGGCTTAAACGCCCACCAATTTACGCAACAGCGTCGATAAATCGCTCCGCATCCAATGCGGCCATGCAGCCCGTGCCTGCGCTGGTGCATGCTTGGCGATAGATGTGGTCCATCACATCGCCGCAGGCAAATACGCCGGGGATGCTGGTTTCCGTTGCCTGACCCTCTGAACCGCCGCGCACCTTGATATAGCCGCCGGCCATATCGAGATGCCCTTCGAAAATGCCGGTATTTGGCTTATGCCCGATGGCGATGAACACGCCGTGCAATTCGATATCTTCGGTCCCGCTGCCGTCGGTCGCGGCGATGCGCATGCCCGTGACACCCATCGCGTCGCCCAGAACCTCATCCAATGTGTGGTTCCATTTGATGGTGATTTTGCCTTCGGCTTCGCGCGCGAACAGGCGGTCTTGCAGGATCTTTTCCGCCTTCAACTTGTCGCGGCGATGGACCAAGGTCACATGGCTTGCGATATTGGCGAGGTATAAAGCTTCTTCGACCGCGGTGTTGCCGCCGCCGATGACGGCCACTGGCTTGTTTCGGTAGAAAAATCCGTCGCAGGTTGCGCAGGCCGATACGCCCTTGCCCATGAACGCGGTTTCGCTCGGCAGACCAAGATATTGCGCGCTTGCGCCGGTTGCGATGATGACCGCGTCGGCGGTGTAATCACCCGCGCCACCCGTCAGGACAAAGGGCCGCTTCGAAAAATCGACCTTTTCAATATAGTCATTTTCAATCCGCGTGCCGAAACGTTCGGCGTGCTTGCGCATCCGCTCCATCAACTCGGGGCCCATGACGCCGGCATCATCACCGGGCCAGTTGTCGACTTCGGTCGTGGTCATCAACTGCCCGCCAATTTCAACGCCGGTAATCATCATGGGCGTCAGGTTGGCGCGCGCGGCATAGACCGCCGCGGTGTAACCGGCTGGACCGGAACCTATAATGATAACTGGGGCGTGGCGATTTTCGGTCATAGACGGTCTTTCTGATTCTGTTCCGCTCGGACATAAGCGCCGCCACCGCTTTGGCCAAGTGTGCCGCCCGACTTATCCCCATTAAATTAGCGCTTCACATTATGACGTCGGCAACTTATCAGGCGGGCCGAAACACGGGTTTAGGGAGCATTTTCATGGCTAAAATCACAGTAATTTCTCGCGATGGCGCAGGCCGCGAAGTTGAGGCTGAAAATGGCCTGAGCCTGATGGAAGTCATCCGCGACAATGGCTTTGACGAATTGTTGGCATTGTGCGGCGGTTGCTGCTCATGCGCGACCTGCCACATCCACGTCGATCCGGCCTTTGCCGATCGCCTGCCCAAGATGAGCGAAGACGAAAACGACTTGCTCGACAGCACCGACCACCGCAACGAAACCTCACGCCTGTCGTGTCAGGTTCCTGTGACCGATGCGCTTGACGGCCTGATCGTCACCATCGCGCCTGAAGATTGATCTTTCGCGTTCGTTATCCCGAAACAAGTTCGGGATGACGCCTATTTTGCTAAATTCAAACCGCCGTAATAAGGCCAATCATCGCCCCTGTCATAGCAGAGGCGAGATTGCCTGCGACCCAGCTTTTCATACCTAATGACGCCGCTTCGGTGCGGCGTGCAGGGCATAAGGTGCCGATGGTCGACACAAGCAGTCCGATGCTGGCCAAGTTGGCAAATCCGCATAAGGCATAAGTGACAATCAGCTTGCTGCGCGGACCCAAGGTGCCATCGGCCAACGCCGCCATGTCGAGATAGGCGACATATTCGTTCAATATCGCCTTGGTTCCCATCAACCCGCCCGCAGTTCCTGCCTCGTCCCACGGCACGCCGATTGCCCACATCAATGGCGCAAACAGCCAGCCGAACATCCGGCGCAGCGTCAACGCAGTCCCGTCGACGAAAGGCAACACGGTCAGCATCTGGTCAACCAAGGCAACCAGCGCAAACACCACGATGATGATACCAATAACCGCGAGGAAAAGCTGAACCCCGTCCATTGTCCCGGTGATAACCGCATCGATGCTGCTTTCATATTTCAAGCTGGTGTCATCAGGGTCCATCTGCGTATCACCTCCACCCGGCACCATCAGCCGGGCGATCAGGATCGACGCGGGCAGCACAATCAAAGATGCCGAAATCATATGACCAACAGCGTCAGGAACGGTTTTGGACAGCGTCTGCGCATAAAGGATCAGGATCGCACCGGAAATTGTCGACATCGCCAGCACCATGACCATGAACAATTCGCTGCGGCTCATTTTCTCAAAATAGGCGCGGACGACCAGAGGCGCCTCAACGACGCCCAAGAAGATATTTGCCCCTGCGCTCAAACCAACGACGCCGCTCACCCCCATTGTCTTTTTCATCGCCCAGCTTAACCCCCGCACGATGACCGACAGGATTTTCCAGTGCCACAATAATGCGGAAAGCGCCGAGAAAACGATGACCAAAGGCAATATCTGGAAGGCAATAATCAGCGGAGGGCTTGCACCTTCCTTCAGCACGAACGGCAATTCCCCGCCGCCGGTATAGCCGAACATATAGCTTGAACCGACCAAGGTCGCCTTTTCGATCGCCATGACCGCATAATTGGCGAGCATGATAACGTCCCACACAAAGGGCACCCGCACGATCACCAAAGCGATCAATATTTGCAGCAGCAACGCGCCACCGACCCAGCGCCAGCCCGGAAATGCTTTGCGCTGCTCGGAAAATCCCCACGCCATCAACAATATGACCGCGATCCCGATCAACCCCTGCAATTGCGCGAACATCGCCATTAACCGCGCATTGCCTGATCCAGCGACTCCTGAAGCACGGGATAGCCATGGCCGTCGGGGATGCAGAGCCAGTTTCCGTCTTCGCGCTTGTCGATATAGGTCAGCACAGTCGAAATTGGATGCGCCGCCGCGTGCGCCGCAGCAGAGTCAAAGTCACCGAACATCGCCAGCCGTTCCAGATTGCGGCGTGTTGGGAAGATGATCTTCACCTCGCCCTTGTCGGCTTTTTCCAAAACCTCTGCCGCGCTGGCCCAAAACAGCGCGCGGTTTTCGGTGTGGTCCACGGTGGCCAGCGGCGTCGTGTTGCCTGCGTTCACCAAATAGAAGCGCGTATCGAAAACCCGCGATGCCCGCTCAAACGCTGGCGGCCGCCAGCGTGACCATGGTACCAGCTGGTCAAAATCCGGTTCCCAGCCAAAGCGGTTGCATATGGCTTGCAGGCTTTCCCCATCATGCAACGCCGCGCGCGGGGCATCGCAATCGGCGGGGTCATCAACACCCTTTAACCCAAGCGCGAGCCCAGCCTCCTCAATCGTCTCACGAATGGCCGCCAGCCGCGCCGCAGCCTCGTCCAATGGCAGAGGGCCGCCCAGCATTTCGGCATAATCAAAATCCGCCGGATCGACCTTCCCACCCGGGAAAACCGCCGCGCCGCCGGCAAAGGCCATCGCCTTGATACGTTCGACCATCAGCAACAATGGCGCACCGCCATCGGGGTTTTGGCGAAAAATCACCATAGTGGCGGCGGGGGTGGCGATGGGTTCGGGCGTTGTTTCTAAAGTCATGCCCCACATGAGCATGGAATGCCCCGCGTTAGAAGGGGAAAGTTAATCCAGCGGTTAAACTCTATCAAAACATTGCAGGGGCCCCTTCGCCCGCGCGTGTTATGCGAATGCAAGATGAGGTAAAAACCTGCCTTGAATTTGGTTAATCTTCGGCCCATTCCGGGATGAGACTCGCGCACTTGCGCTTTTAGAACAAATCTGGAACAAGCTACTTCATGTCACTCACCCATATTAAGGTGCGCGGTGCGCGCGAGCATAATCTCAAGGGCGTCGATATCGACCTTCCACGGGACAAGCTGATCGTCATCACCGGGCTGTCCGGTTCGGGCAAATCCAGCCTCGCGTTCGACACCATCTATGCAGAGGGACAGCGGCGTTATGTCGAATCGCTGTCGGCTTATGCGCGCCAGTTTTTGGAGATGATGCAAAAGCCCGATGTCGAACATATTGAGGGCCTGTCACCCGCAATCTCCATCGAGCAGAAGACAACGTCACGCAACCCGCGCTCGACCGTCGCCACCGTGACCGAGATTTACGATTATATGCGGCTGTTATGGGCGCGTGTCGGTGTGCCTTATTCGCCCGCAACGGGCCTGCCGATTACGGCGCAGACCGTCAGCCAGATGGTCGACCGCGTCATGGCCTTGCCCGAAGGCACGCGCGCGTTCCTGCTCGCCCCCGTGGTGCAAGGCCGCAAGGGCGAATATCGCAAGGAACTCGCCGAGTGGCAGCGTTCCGGCTACACCCGCGTGCGCATCGACCGCGAAATGTACGCCATCGAAGACGCGCCCGCGCTCGACAAAAAATACAAGCATGACATTGAGGTCGTCGTGGACCGCATCGTCGTCAAGGACGGCATCCAGCAACGTTTGGCCGAAAGTTTGGAAGCCGCGTTGAAACTGGCGGACGGCTTGGCCTTTGTGGATTTGGCGGACACTACGGTGGCGGAGCTACAAAACCGCAGTCCTGAGCTTGTCGAAGGACGACCCACCGCCGACAGCCGCCCTTCGACAGGCTCAGGGCTGACGGTTGAAGGGGATGGCGGTTCAGCCAAAGCCAAGATGAAGGGCACGGGCCTGCCCGCCAACCGTATCGTCTTTTCCGAGAAATTCGCCTGCCCCGTCAGCGGTTTCACCATCGCCGAAATCGCGCCGCGCCTGTTCTCGTTCAACGCTCCGCAAGGCGCGTGTCCCGATTGCGATGGCCTTGGCGAGCGGCAGGAGTTTGACCCGCAACTGGTGGTGCCGAACGAACATCTCAGTCTCAAGAAAGGCGCGATTGTGCCTTGGGCGAAATCGAACCCGCCCAGCCCATATTATATGCAAGTGCTGTCCAGCCTGGCGAAGGCGTACGGCTTTAACCTTGATACCGCGTGGGAGGATCTGCTCCCCGAACAGAAGCTCATCATTCTGCACGGCACCGGCGGCATGGCGGTGGAGCTGACGTTTAAGGACGGGCGCAAGGAATATACGGTGCGCAAGGCGTTTGAGGGCGTCATCGGCAATCTCAACCGCCGCTTGCTGCAAACCGACAGCGCGTGGATGCGCGAGGAGCTGTCGAAATATCAGACGTCGCAACCGTGCGAAACCTGCCACGGCGCGCGCCTGAAGCCCGAGGCGCTTTCGGTCAAAATCGCGGGCGTCGACATCGCCACCCCGACGAAGATGAGCGTCGGCGACGCGCTTTTATGGTTCGGCAGCGTCGACCAAACGCTGACCAACCAGCAGCAGCAGATTGCCAAGGCGATTCTCAAGGAAATCAACGAACGGTTGGGCTTCCTCAACAATGTCGGGCTCGATTATCTCAACCTCGACCGCACCAGCGGCACCTTGTCCGGCGGGGAGAGCCAGCGCATCCGCCTCGCCAGCCAAATCGGCTCCGGCCTGTCGGGCGTGCTCTATGTGCTTGATGAGCCCAGCATCGGCTTGCACCAGAAAGACAATGACCGCCTGCTCGCCACGCTGCGCCGCCTGCGCGATTTGGGCAACACCGTCATCGTGGTCGAACATGACGAAGACGCAATCCGCACCGCCGACTGGGTGGTCGATCTTGGCCCCGGCGCGGGCGTCCATGGCGGCACCGTCATGGCCGAAGGCACGTTGAAGCAAATCCTGAAGTCGAAAGACAGCCTGACCGCCGCGTATCTGAATGGCACGCGCGAGATTGCGGTGCCCAAGACACGGCGCAAGGGCAATAAGAAGAAGCTGACCGTCCACAATGCCCGCGCGAACAACCTAAAGAATGTGACCGCGAGCATCCCGCTGGGCACATTCACCTGCATCACCGGCGTATCGGGCTCCGGCAAGTCGAGCTTCACCATCGACACGCTCTATGCCTCTGCAGCGCGTAGCCTCAACGGCGCGCGCGTCATCGCGGGCGCGCATGACAAGGTCACGGGCCTTGAACATTGCGACAAGGTGATCGACATCGACCAATCCCCCATTGGCCGCACCCCGCGTTCGAACCCCGCGACCTATACCGGCG
>Ga0315908_10001342_pt1 | contig 18565 bp, 16 predicted proteins | sample LakEriMetagenome_12_FD_203520 | JGI IMG/M metagenome (GOLD analysis project Ga0315908, IMG submission 203520) | Freshwater fungal communities from buoy surface, Lake Erie, Ohio, United States - Buoy 4 MA124 | ecosystem: Environmental > Aquatic > Freshwater > Lake > Lake biofilm | place: USA... | reverse complement strand
TAAGAAATATACGGCCCATAGCGGCCATTTATAATCTGTAAACCAGGATGGCTATCAAAGGACCTAAGAATACTCTTCTTTTCCGTTTCCGCTTTTGCTTGTATCAATTCTATAGCGCGGCTTAAGGGAAGTGATACAGGATCTTCGCCTCGCGGTATAGATACGAAAGCGGATCCAAATTTAATATAGGGACCAAATCTTCCTTTATTCACGGTTAGCGTTTCATTTTCATACACGCCAATTTCTATTGGGAATTGAGGCGCACTCAAGGCTGCTTTGAGCATATCAATGGCCTCTGCCTCACTCATGGCCAATAGGTCTGTTCCTTTAGGAACCGAGTGGAATTTTTCGTTATACTTCAAGTATGGGCCATATTTGCCCAAACCCGCAATTACAGGCAAGCCTTCATAACTGCACACTTCTCTTGGCAAGCCAAATAGTTTTAATGACTCTTCCAAGGAAATGGTCTCTAAACTTTGTCCTTTAGCGAGAGAAGCATATTGGGGTTCATCTCCGTTTTCTTTAGAACCAATTTGCACCAAGGGGCCAAAACGCCCCATGCGCACACTCACCTGCTTCCCTGTCTTGGGATCTGTACCTAGAATTCTTTCTCCGGTAACGCGGGTGGCATTCTCAGTGGTTTTTTCCACCAAGGAATGAAACGGGCTGTAGAAGCCCTCGAGCATGCGGGTCCAACTTTTTAGGCCTTTGGCGATTTCGTCAAACTCCTTTTCAACACTTGCTGTGAAACCATAGTCCATGATTTCCTTGAAGTTTTCTTGAAGGAAATCAGTAACGAGCATTCCAATATCCGTGGGGAATAACTTATTCTTTTCGAAACCAAACTTCTCTTCTTTGGCTTGGCTAGATATGGTATCCCCCTTAAGAGTCAATATTTCAAACTTTCGTGTTCCTCCATCCCTACTTTCATTCACTACATAGCCTCTTTTTTGAACCGTACTGATCGTAGGTGCGTAGGTAGAAGGACGGCCAATACCGAGTTCTTCCAATTTTTTGACCAAACTGGCTTCCGTGTAGCGAGGTGCAGGCCTTGAGAATTTCTCGGTTGCGGTAATGGCATCTGCCTTTAGCATTTCGCCCTTGTTCACACGCGGCAACAAGCCTGAGTTTTCATCTTCCTCTTCGTCATCATTGCTTTCGATATACAACTTAAGAAAGCCATCAAACTTGATTACTTCGCCTTCAGCGAGAAAGAGTTCTGCGTTGTTCGAATTGGCTATGGTTACCGTAGTTTTTTCCAATTCTGCTTTACTCATTTGCGAAGCCATGGTGCGCTTCCAAATGAGCTCATACAATTTGCGCTGTGCGGAATCATCACCTGCCTCTAAATTCTCGAAGTAGGTAGGACGAATGGCTTCGTGTGCTTCCTGTGCATTTTCATTTTTTGTATTGAAATTGCGCGAGGTGCTGTATTCAGCTCCGAAATTATTTACAATTTGATTTTTAGCAGCACCAATTGCAAGTTGACTCAAATTTACGGAGTCCGTTCTCATATAGGTGATGTGCCCATTTTCATACAGTCGCTGTGCAAGCAACATGGTTTTACTTACATCATACCCAAGTTTTCTTGATGCTTCTTGCTGCAAGGTAGAAGTAGTAAATGGAGGTGCTGGATTTCTGTAGGCAGGTTTTACTTCAATATCCTTAACTTCAAATTTGGCTTGAATCAAATTGGACAAGAAGGTATTTGCATCTGCACTATTTGTAGGTCTTGATTTGGCTTCTGCCTTAAGAACTTTGCTTTCTAAAGTAATAAAGTTCGCATGAATACGAAAATCAGACTTCGAAGTAAAATCTTGGATTTCGCGTTCGCGTTCTACCACCAATCTCACGGCAACGCTTTGCACACGGCCAGCAGACAATTGAGGTTTAACTTTTTTCCAAAGCACCGGAGAAAGTTCATATCCTACTAGACGATCCAATACACGTCGGGCTTGTTGCGCATCTACTAAGAATTTATCAATAGTGCGCGGATTATCAATGGCTCTGAGTATCGCAGGCTTGGTGATTTCGTTGAAAACGATGCGTTTTGTTGCGCTTTCTTTCAATCCCAATTCATCAAATAAATGCCAACTAATGGCTTCTCCTTCGCGGTCTTCGTCCGTTGCGAGCCACACGATTTCTGCTTGTGAAGCCAACTTTTTCAATTCGTCAACGAGTTTGCGCTTCTCAGGAGAAATTTCATATTTGGGCACGAAACCCTTTTCTATATCTATTGCCCCATCGCCTTTGGCTAGGTCGCGAATGTGTCCCATGCTGGATTTCACAAGGAATCCGGGGCCCAAGTATTTCTCAATAGTTTTGGCCTTTGCAGGCGACTCGACAATGACAAGATTTTTAATCATTCAGAAAATTTCTAGGGTGCAAATGTAATAGGTTTGGTGATTTGCCCCTTATCAGAAGTTATTTTAACAAAATATAAGGCCCCTGTGTTTGCAAGCGGTGCTGGAATTTCAAAGCTATTTTCACCCACGGGTAAATTGCCCGTATAAATATTCGAAACCACCCGTCCTGTTTGGTCAATCAGGCTAATTTGGGTTCTATTTACTTCCGTGGTTATCAGATTTAAATGTGCGACCGTTGATGCCGGATTGGGGTATAAATCCACAGATGCAAAACTTTCTTCTGGTGCTAATATTCCCGAATTAAAGGAGGAGATATTGATATTGTCGATATACACAGGATTGCCTTTGGCGCTGATCACGTCTATTCTAAAAATGACATTTTTGCTGGTATCCAAATTCAGTTGCGCAAGAGAGGTAACACCAATAAGCTTCCATTGTGAAGTACCTGTAGGCGTAAAATTATTTGTAATTGGTGCACCTGAATATGCCAAGCCCGTGCCTGTTCTTTCCAGAATTTGTACAAAGCTGTTTCCGCAATCTGTGGAAGCATACACACGGAGAACTTCTGTCTCATTGGTAGCAGGGTCTGTAGCGGGTGCATAAGCAACCCTAAACGTAAATTTAGGACCGGGTACCGCATTGCGTAAAATGGAAACATTCACTGGAGGAAGAACAAATGAGAAATTCTCACCCAGCGGAGTTGAAGTAGTAATAGGTGCTTTCAAACTGCGACTACCTGTAAATGAGGCATTCGAAACCACGGTCCATTTGCTTTGTGAAACAGACACGAACCCGCGGGCTTCGAGATCATTGGTTTCAAAACCTTCTTCAAAATTTGGATTAATGCCGTTATTGGGAGATACTACTTGGATATAAGAGTCAACCGCTTTGGTATTGCTCCCAGAGCCATTTTGAACTACCAAGGTAACCTTGTAAGTGCCTGGAGTCTGATATACGACCACGGGTTGTTTATCTGTGCTTGAGGGTATGGATGAGCCAGGAAGTGTCCAGCTGCGTGCGGTTACCGCTGATTTACAGCTAATGTCGTAAAAGGTGACAGGCGCGCCTGCGCACACAATTCTCTTGCTCGCTGTAAAATTGGCAATTGGAACTCCTGAGGACAAGGTAATACCCGTCGCAATCAAATTGGAAGCAGATACGTTGGCATTTCTCGGACTGCTAGATAGATATGCATGCATGCGAGACTTCTGCCCCAAGGTGAACATCGCCATACATTTTCCATCGGAATAATCCATGTAATTCTCCCACATGTCTGGAAGATCTGGCTTGTCATTAGAGCAAGAATTACCATTGACAGGGCAATTGGCATTGGTAAAGGTTTCCGCTACTGGAGGGGTATCCGAAATTTCATCACCACCGTTGCACCCATCTTGGAAGGTGTGATACAAACCCAACCAATGACCTAATTCATGCGTTAGCGTTCTTCCGCTATCCGATTGAGCAGCGGTGCCAATTGAACCTACTCTATCATGTCTGATGACAATACCATCTCTAGACTTTGAGGGCATCCATGGGAATTGCGCATACCCTAAAATAGTGCCTGCTCCTGAAGATTTAATTGAATTCACCACCCAAATATTCAAATACTTTTGGTAATTCCACTGCACCAGTTGCTTTACCTCTTCTGTGGTTTGGCTCACTTCAGTGCCAAGGGTAGAATACACCCTGTTTATGCCATCTGTGCAATTGCCATTCGGGTCTATGGAGGCAAGCACAAACTTAATTTGGCAATCTGCAGCTACGGCGGTAAAGGCACTTCTGATTTTGGATTTATTCGCATTGGTATAGCTAAAATCCGCATTTAAAATGCGCAATTGATCTAAAATTTGCTCCTTGCTAATGTTATCAATACCATTGGTATGAATTACATGAAACACCACAGGTATGGTGAAAACGGTAGCTCTGTTAGACGGCGCAGAAGCCACCCTTTTGGCTTCATCATTAAACTGCTTTTCTAGCAGCTTAATCGCTGGGTTTGCAGCTACTGCTTGCGCATAATATTCGTCCGTTCCGCAACTGTGCTGTCCTTTCAGGCCTAATAAAGTACTGAGAAACAGTACGGCCATTATTCCTCTCAATATCATTTCTAATTGCAAATAACGCAGTTTCGGGGCAGTGACCCTCAATCAATTTTCTATTGATGACATTTTACTGATATTTCAGCCCTCAGTTTGGGTGAAAAAGGCATCTTTAAAATGCAATAGTCTGGTTGAATACGTGTTTTTCTCTATTGCAATAATGTCGAATCGAAGGGCACATTTTAGACTATGCATCTGCATAAAATCCGACGCTGCGCGTGCCAGTAACTTTTGCTTTGCCGCACCTACTGCGTTTTCTGGATAATCATAATAGATACCCGTTCTGGTTTTTACTTCAATGACCACAAGTACCTTATTATCCATCGCGATGACATCTACTTCTGCCTTACCCGATCTAAAATTTGTAGCTAATATTTGATACCCGTGATATTCCAGCCACGACAAGGCCTGTCGTTCTCCCCAATTCCCGAGTTCAAGCGTCATAAGAACACAAATTTACACAGGGAATTCAAATTTCAACGCCAACTACTTCATTCCTATGGGTGAAAATCACGCCGTTTACCACGGTGATTTAATCCATTTGTGGGCAACATTCTGAGCAAACTGCCCCTACCTTTGCGGGCATGAATGCAGCACAAGCCTGTGAGCTTAAAGAATTGGGCAATATGCGCTACAAAGAAGCTTGGGATCTGCAATTGCAGTTATTCAACGAACGCACAGAAGGCCGTTTGCAAGGCAAATCTCTCCCCCATTGTTTGTTATTTGTGGAGCATCCGCACGTGTACACTTTTGGCAAAAGTGCGGAAGAAAATCACATGCTGGCTACACCCGCCATGTTGCAATCCATGGGCGCTGATGTGCACCATATTGAACGCGGCGGAGATATTACCTATCATGGTCCTGGGCAGCTGGTTGTATATCCCATTTTTGACTTACAACAAATGCATATTGGGGTAAAGGCCTACGTGGAAGGTGTAGAGAAGGCCATCATTGAGACCTTGAAACATTTTGACATTGAAAGCGACATTATTCCAGAGCAGATTGGAGTTTGGCTGGGCAAAGGAAGCACAAATGAACGCAAAATTGCAGCTATTGGTATTAAATGCAGTCGCTATATCACGATGCATGGTTTGGCATTAAACGTCAATACGGATTTGCGCATGTTTGGACATATTGTCCCATGCGGTATACCCGACAAGGCAGTAACCAGCATGCAACACGAAAAAAACAGCCAAATTGACATAAATACCGTCAAAAATATTCTGGGCAAGCAATTTGCGATTATATTTGGATTAGAATACACACTATGAACAGCAAGAACATTCGTTTACTCATAATTGGCGGTTTGGTAGCCATCCTCGGATTTTGGGGTTGTGGCAGTTACAACGGCCTTGTTAAAAAAGATGAAACCGTAAAGCAAGCCTTTGCAAACGTGCAAGTACAGTATCAAAGAAGGGCTGACTTGATTCCAGGTCTCATTCGCACTGTGCAAGAAGCGGCGAAAAACGAGAAAGACATTTTAGCAACGGTAACCAAAGCCAGAGCTGGTATTGATGATGCTAAAAAAGATATTGCGAATGCAACTACTCCGCAGCAGATTGAGGCAGCAAATGCCAAAATAAACAGTGCCTTGACTATTGCGGTAGAAGCCTACCCACAAGTGCGCAGCACAGAAGCATTCTTGAATTTTCAGGCTTCATTGCAAGAAACTGAGAACATGATTTCGACGAAACGTTCAGACTACAACAATGCCATCAAGGAATATAATGTGTCTGCACGTTCTTTCCCAGGAAATATCATGGCGGGTATCTTTGGCTTTAAACAGAAAGATGCATTCAGTGCGCAAGAAGGCGCTGAAAAAGCCCCCAATTACGAGAACCTTTGGGATAAAGGGAAAAAGGAATAATCATGTTCGGATTATTCCGAAAGCCGCAGTTGCCTGCTGAGGACGAACTTGAAATTGTGCGATGTATTCGCGCAGCGGAAAGTAAAAGTCGGGCAGAAATTCGTGTGCATCTGTCCAAACCTTTAAAAGGTAAAAACATCATGGATTCCGCATTGCTGGTATTCAGGAAGACGGGCATGCATAAAACAGAATTACACAATGGCGTATTGATTTATGTTTCTCTGGACGACCGTCAGTTTGCGATTATTGGAGACAGTGCCATTCACGAATGTGTTACAGAAGCCTTTTGGCAAGAAGTGCGCAACGAGATGACTGAATTTTTCCAGCAAGGAGCACCTACCCAGGCCATTTGCCATGGCATTCATAGAGCCGGAGAAAAGCTACAAACCTATTTCCCGCTAGGAAATGCAAACCCTAATGAATTAAGCGATGAGATTTCTAGGGGCTAGTATTTTTGCCTTGCTGCTGTGTTTCACACACAGTGTTTGGGCGCAGGACGAGGATATCGCGCGGAAACCCGTTCCTAAGTATTACGGACTTGTCAATGACTTTGCAGATTTTCTAGATGCGGGAGCAGAGCAGCAATTGGAACAAAAGCTGCGCAAATACGAAGACAGCACAAGTACGCAAATCGTTATTGTTATTGAAAAAAGTTTAGAAGGACGGGCACAATTTGACCGAAGTTTAGACTTTGCACGACAATGGAAAATCGGGAATGCGGAAAACAACAATGGCGTTCTGATTTACATGGCTACTGATGAAAAGAAAATCAGTATTCGCAATAGCAATGAGGTGATGGGTAAAATCACTGGGGCAGAATCGGACGAGGTAATTCGGAATATCATGGCCCCTGAGCTGCGTGCTGGAAATCGCGGTGCTGCCTTTGACAAGGCCACAGATGCCATCATTCAAATGTTGGCAGGTCAGTTCAAAGCCGGCAAGAAGAAGAAAGTAGATACCGTTTCTGGTTGGATGTTTTTCCTAGCGATATTCATTATCATCATCATTATCAGTGCCATAAACAATAGAAATGGCAACGGTCGCGGCTATCGTGGCGGTGGCGTATATTGGTTCCCAACGGGTGGATTTGGTGGAAACAGCTGGGGTGGCGGAAGTAGTGGCGGCGGCGGCTGGGGTGGCATGGGTGGCGGCGGCGGTTTCGATGGCGGCGGCGCAGATGGTGGATGGTAAATAACACCTCCTCCATAGTGCTGGCTATCGTTTATTTTGATCCCGCATTGCCTTCACGAGAATAGGTATGGCGCCATTGTTCACTGCCAAACTTGTCGTACAGTACAAAATGCACTTGGCGCTGGCTCCCTTTTCCTTGAAACTCTAACATACCAAAGTTTCTATCTTTGGTATACAAGGTTCCCTCTACCCTATTTTCATTTTTCTCAGTTGCTTTTGGCCGTCCAACCCCAGAGGTAAGCGGCGAAGTTGTGAAATCGTAAACGGTTAGTCCCTCTCCTAAGCAGACAGTGCTGAGTTCCGCAAAATGTCTGTCACCCGTTAAGAAAATAACGTTATGAATTTTATTGTCTCGAATCCAATTTAATATTTCGGTGCGTTCTGCATCCCAATTTGCAAAGTTTTCAAATACTGCTGCAGTATTCAAGAATTGGCCACCCACACAAATGACCTTAAAGTCAGTATCATGCGCACGCAACAGGCTTTGTTTCAACCATTCACGCTGCACTTCACCCAATACTGTGTGATAGGATGGATTTGCAGGATCTATAGTCCTAAAATATCTGTTGTCTAACAAAAAGAATTGGGCATCATTGAATTCAAACGCCGAAGTAATACCGGGAAAATCAGGTATACCACCGGGCGAGTTGCACCAATAATCTTGAAATGTCTGGGTGGTTATGCCTTTAAACGCAAAAGAGCTGTTGGCGTCATTAGAGCCATAGTCATGATCATCCCAAATGGCATAATTGGGACATTTGCGCAACAATCTTTCTAAAAACACATCTGAACGCGCTGCTTTATAGCGGTTGTAAATGCCCGTTTCTGAAGTCCAATCAGGATCACGTAAATACACATTATCACCCAACCACAGCATCATATCGGGGTTTTTATCTGAAATGATGTTAAAAATACGGTTGTAGTTATCTCCATAGCCTTTTCCCGGGCGGTCGGAAGTAGAATCATTCTTATAGTGACAGCTTCCAAAAGCGATACGAAAATCAGGGGCTGGGGCTCTGTATCGCCATACTACAGGCGTATTAAAGAACATCAGACTGTCTTCCTTATATTGAACAAGGTTATACAACACCTTATACTGATATCGCTTTCCGGGATCTGTGGTGCATATGAACTTATAAATATGTTGCTGTGTATTTACCTCTGTGGAGTTGGCGAGTTTTTTAACATCTGTTTTTGTCACATCCCAATATTGAAGCATGGGAATAATGGCACCCTCAGTTTGCAACCACAAGTGGGCTTCATTGAATGTTACATAGCCCAGCATAGGACCAATAATACGAATGGGTTCTGCCGTATTATCCTTTTTGTTACTCTGAGAGCATAAAACAGCAGGTAGTAAAAACAGTATGTAGAGGATTTTCTTCATATCGACGCAAGTTTACATGATAATCTTTGCTTGCCATCCTTCCGAATCATTAATTTTGAAAGGTGATTCCATTAATAAGAACGGTTGAAGTGACGCGGTATATTACTCCTTTGCGAGAAGGAGGTTCTATGCCTGCGATTACAGAGGCGGAAGATGGATTCTTATATGCCTTAAAGTTTCGCGGCGCGGGACAGGGTCCCAAAGCCTTAATTGCTGAATTGATTGGAGGCGAAATTGCGCGTGCCATGGGTTTTAAAGTTCCTGAGATTGTATTTGCCACCTTAGATGCCTCCTTTGGCCGCACCGAACCTGATGAGGAAATACAAGATTTATTGAAGGCCAGTGCAGGACTTAATTTGGCCTTACATTATTTATCAGGCTCAATTACCTACGACCCAGCAGCATGGCAAATAGACCGATTGGAGGCCTCAAAGATTTTGTGGCTGGATCAGTTTATTTTAAACGTTGACCGCACCGTGCGAAACACCAATATGCTTCAATGGAATAAAGAGTTGTGGCTCATAGACCACGGAGCAGGATTGTATTTCCATCACAGTTGGCAGGATTGGGAAGCGCTTGCAACGCAGGCTTTTCCAATGATTCGAAACCATGTATTTTACTACAGGGCTGAAAAAATGGACGAGGCCAGTGCCTTTGGAGCTGCGGTGCTGAATGACGCTTTACTTGAGAGCATTGTTGCATTAATACCGGATGAATGGCTCTTAATTGATGCACCCTTTTCAAGTACGGAGCAGCATAGAGCTGCGTATTTAAAGTTTCTCAGCCTGCGTTTAGCGTACAGTAAACACTTTAATCAGAAGGCACTTCATGGAAGGTAAGTTGGTATATGAATATGCGGTAATACGTGTAGTGCCTCGTGTAGAACGCGAGGAATTCATCAACGTCGGTATTATCGTATTCTGCAAGACTAAGGACTTTATAGAGGTGTCTATTGCCATTCCTGAGCAGCGTTTAATGGCATTTGTAGATTCGGATAAACTTGGGGAGATTAAGCAGCACCTCAGCAGTTTTGAGAATATTGCCAAGGGTGATGAAGCTGCAGGCCCAATAGCAGCCTTGCCTGTTCCGGAGAGATTCAGATGGTTAACAGCCACGCGCAGCACGGTTGTGCAAAGTTCGCGCATACACAGTGGATTGTGCACACAACCCGAGGGAATAGCAGCCCATTTGATGGCTCAGATGGTTCTTTAAAAAACTTTGGCACAAAAAAACCGCCCAGTAGGCGGTTTTTCATTGATTGAAAATTTTAATTATGCTTCAGCTGCAGGAGTTTCTTCCGCTGCAGGAGTTTCTTCAGCAGCAGCTACAGGCGCTTCAACTTTTGCGGCCTTTTTAGCGGCAGGTTTCGCGGCTTTTGTTGCGTTACCAGAGTTCATCACTGCGGTGAAAATTGCGTTGAACGCTTCTGCATCATTCATGGCCAAATCTGCCAACACTTTTCTGTTGATGTTCAGATCAGAGTTGTTCAATTTACCCATAAACTGGCTGTAGCTAATACCATGTTGACGACATGCGGCATTAATACGCACGATCCACAGGCTGCGGAACTCGCGTTTTTTCGCACGGCGGTCACGGTAGGCATAGGTTAACCCTTTTTCGACTGCGTTTTTGGCTACAGTCCATACATTACTTCTACGACCGAAGTAGCCTTTGGCTAACTTAAGGGTCTTTTTGCGGCGAGCTCTACTCGCGACACTGTTTACACTTCTTGGCATATTCTGTTAGTTTAATGGCTTGGGCGGTTCACAAACCAAGGGTTTGTGTTCGCTTTGGATTGGCCCCGGCCAGGTTTTTTTATTTTATTTTCCCAAACGCAGCATGAATTTCACATTGCTCATGTCTCTGTCAGAAACAATAGCATCATTACCCAAGGCGCGCTTACGCTTCGTTGCCTTTTTGGTCAGGATGTGATTTTTGAACGCTTTGGCTCTTTTCACTTTTCCGGTGCCGGTTACTTTAAACCTTTTTTTAGCACTGGAATTGGTCTTCATCTTTGGCATATACTGTATTTATTATCCTTTTTTACCTTTTGGAGCCAACATTATGGCTACTTTTTTTCCTTCTAGTTTGGGTTCTTGCTCAAGTTTTGCATAGCCTTCTTCAATTAGGCCATTGGCAAAAGCCATAAGCAAATCAATCCCTCTTTCTTTGTACATAATTGTACGACCCCGGAAGAAGACGAAGGCGCGAACCTTATTTCCTTCTTCGAGAAACTCTTTTGCATGTTTGGTTTTGAACTCCACATCATGCTCATTGGTGTTGGGACCAAATCGAATTTCTTTAATGGTTTGTTTTACCGTGTTTGCTTTGATTTCTTTCTGCTTCTTCTTTTGTTCATAAAGAAACTTCTTGTAATCTACTACTTTGCAAACTGGTGGATCAGCGTTGGGAGAAATTTCTACCAAATCTAAACCCAAATCATAGGCCATTTCAAGGGCCTTTGCCGTTTTAAAAACCCCCTGCTCCACATTTTCACCAACCACGCGCACTTCAGAAGCTGTAACAGCCTCATTAATTTTGTGCAAGGGTTCTTGCTTTCTTGGAATGTATCTTCTGTTCGTGCTCAATGGCGGTAGTTAAATGTCTGTTTCCTTTTTTATGTGTTCGGCAAATGCTTCTTTCTTCATTGACCCCAGGTCTGTGCCTCCATGCATTCGTACCGAAACCTCGCCACTGCCGGCTTCTTTCTCGCCTACAATCAGCATGTACGGTATTTTGGCAATTTCAGCATCGCGGATTTTTTTACCCGCTTTCTCAGCTCGTTCGTCAACGAAGGCGCGAATATCGGACTTTTTCAGGAAATTACAAAGCTCTTTCGCATAGTCCTGGTATTTGTCTGAAATCGGAAGGATGGCAACTTGCTTCGGCGCCAACCATACGGGGAAGTTGCCTGCGTAGTGTTCCAGCAAGAATCCTATAAATCTTTCATGCGTGCTTAGCGGCGCGCGGTGGATGATTATAGGTCTTTCTTTTTCGCTTTTTTCATTGATAAAATACAAATCAAATCGTTCTGCCTGGGCAAAATCCACTTGGTTAGTAGCCAATGTAAACTCACGGCCGATAGCACTCCATACTTGAATATCTATTTTTGGACCATAGAATGCGGCCTCATCTTCTACTTCCACGTAAGGGATATTTGAACTGATCAAAACCCGGCGAACCATGTCTTCGGTCTTCAACCACAACTCTGGGTTATTGATGTATTTCTGACCCAGTTTGGCTGGATCATGCTTAGAGAAGCGCATTTGATACTTATCAATACCAAAAACCTTGAAATAGCGCTGATACAGCTCATTTACAGCCTTAAACTCCTGCTCAAACTGTGCTTCAGTGCAATAGATGTGGGCATCATTCATCTGCAAACTGCGAACACGCATCAGCCCGAACAACTCTCCACTTTGTTCATAACGATAGCAGGTACCGTATTCTGCAAAGCGAATGGGCAAATCCTTATAACTGCGAGGCAGTGCATCAAATATTTTATGGTGATGCGGACAGTTCATGGCTTTAAGGTAGTAGGTATCACCATCCATTTCCATGGGTGGGAACATACTGTCTTTGTAATAAGGAAGGTGACCGCTTTTTACGTACATACTCTCCTTTGCGATATGAGGGGTTTTCACACGGTCGTAACCCGCTTCTCTTTCGGTTTTCTTGGCAAACGACTCCAGCACCTCGATCATAGCCGCACCATTGGGCAACCACAAAGGCAATCCTGGTCCTACATCATCATCAAACGTGAATATCTCTAAGTCTTTACCTAATTTTCTATGGTCCCGCTTTTTTGCTTCTTCCATCATGAGCAGGTATTCATCCAACTCCGATTTTTTAGGAAAAGTGATGGCGTAGATACGGGTAAGTTGTTTATTCTTCTCACTGCCACGCCAGTAAGCACCGGCAGTATTGATTACTTTAATAGCCTTAATAAACCCAGTATTGGGGATATGAGGACCCTTACACAAGTCGGTAAAATCTCCTTGCTGGTAGAAAGTGATATCACCGTCATTCAACTCAGAAATTAGTTCGAGTTTGTAAGGATCTCCTTTTTCAGTAAAATAACTGAGTGCCTCTGCTTTAGACACTTCAGTGCGCTTATATTCTGAGTTGCGCTTTGCCAGTTCATTCATTTTGGCTTCGAGTTTTTCAAAGTCCTCGGCACCAAATTTCACATCTCCAAAATCAATATCGTAGTAAAATCCGCGGTCAATAGCAGGTCCAATTCCGAATTTCACACCTGGGTGCATGGCTTCTAATGCTTCAGCCAACAAGTGTGCTGAACTATGCCAAAAGGTTTTCTTTCCATCATCATCATTCCACGTAAGGAGTTGCAGTTCGGCATCGGAATGAATAGGACGTGTGGCGTCGATAACGCTGCCATTCACCTTGGCTGCAAGCACATTGCGTGCTAGGCCCTCACTGATACTTTTTGCGATATCCAAAGCAGAAACACCGCTTTCGTAATCGCGTTGTGCACCATCTGGAAATGTAATTTTAATGGACATAAAGGGCTGCAAATTTAGGGTTTTTTTAGCCCAAATACGGCACTAAATCTCAAAAAACCGTGCAATATTCTAATTGTAAATACAAGCGCTTTATTGAAATAGAACTTGAAAGCGCCAAGAGCCAAGCCAGGCGAATTATATCTGGTTTACAAAATCCACATGAACACAGGTCTGTGTGGCACAAATACTTAAGTGAATCGAGTAAAGTGAATATTATTAAGGAAGTTGCAACTCAGATTCAAGTTGCTGCAATACTCGAACCTGCGCTTTTAATTCAGAAAATGTTTCGGTGCTATACAATTCAATGATGTTCTCCTGTGATTCCAAATTCAACTTGCGGAGCAATTCGGCAAACAAATCGTTTGATGGAGAAACGGAACTGGTAGTATTGTTATTTTTCATATTGGAGGGTAATACAAAGCTAATGGCCAGCATTGATATAATGATTATAAATAGCCAAACACTTATTAACAGTTTATTAAGATATGTTTATAATTCACGAAGCACTCAAATCGACTCTTTGGAACAATTGTTCCAAAAGAATTCAATTTGTGTAGAATCTATAATAAAGTGCGGGGTTTGTGTGGTAATTTCGCGGATTCTCAAAAAGGACGGTATTGCCAAACACAAAAACCCATACGGAAAACGGTGAAATTGAAGTAATTGGTGCTCGGGAGCACAATTTGCGCAATATTGACCTGATTATACCAAGGAATAAATTGGTAGTATTTACCGGCCTTTCAGGCTCAGGGAAAAGCAGTTTGGCTTTTGATACCATTTTTGCCGAAGGACAACGCCGTTATTTGGAAAGTTTTAGCGCCTATGCACGCCAATTCATTGGCGATATGAAACGACCCGATGTAGACAAAATATCTGGTTTAAGCCCTGTAATTAGCATAGAACAAAAAACGGTGAGCCGAAACCCCCGAAGCACGGTAGGCACGGTAACCGAGTTATATGATTTCTTCCGCTTACTCTTTGCAAGGGCGGGTGAGGCTTATTCCTGGAAAAGTGGCGAACGTATGGTTCGGTTCACAGAAGAGAAAATTATTGAAACCATTGTTTCAAAATTTGATGGGGATAAAATCATTGTATTGGCACCCTTAATCAAAGGGAGAAAAGGGCATTATCGCGAATTATTTGAACTCACCCGCAAGCGAGGGTATAACAAAATGCGCATTGATGGTGAGATTCAGGATATTATACCAGGCATGCAGGTTGACCGGTACAAAATCCACGACCTTGAAGTGGTAATTGACCGCATACAAATAAACCCATTGGACACCCAGCGCTTGACGGAGAGTGTGCATACCGCGCTTAAGATGGGTGAAGGGTACCTTTTGGTACAAAAAGGTGAAGAAGTTTTCCCCTTTTCGAAATTCCTCATGGACCCTGAAACAGGCCTCTCCTACGATGAACCACAGCCCAATATGTTTTCATTCAATTCTCCATACGGGGCATGCTCCGTATGCGAAGGTTTGGGAGAAATTGCTGAGGTGAATTTGGATTACATTATTCCTGACAATAGCAAAAGCATCAACAAAGGAGGTATTGTTCCTATTGGGGAATTCCGAGACAACTGGACATTTACGCAACTTCGGGCACTAGCCAAACACTATAAATTCTCTTTAGCAGATCCCATTTCAAAAATACCGGAACAGGCCTTGCAAGCGATATTGCGCGGTTCTGAGGAGGATATCCCGGTGGAATACACCGATAGTGCAGGAAAAAAGGTAAAGTACAATACCCATTATAAAGGCGTTCTTAAATATATCTCTGAAAACTATTTTGAGAGTGAAGATGACAAAATGCGCCAGTGGGCGGAGGAGTTCATGCACCAGCAGGTATGTCCAGAATGCGGTGGAAGCAGGCTGCGCAAAGAAGCCAATTGGTTCAAAATAGACGCGAAGAACATTTCCGAACTGGCAACCATGAATATCGATGACCTCTATGCATGGCTTGACGGTGTAGAAAACCGATTGACGGAAAGACAGCTAATTATAAGCACAGAACTACTCAAAGAAATTCGGTCGCGGGTATCCTTTCTTACCGGCGTGGGCTTGGGTTACCTTTCGTTAAACAGCCCCGCGAGAACCTTAAGCGGTGGCGAGGCGCAACGGATAAGACTGGCCACACAAATAGGAAGCAAGTTGGTCAATGTGCTCTATATACTCGATGAACCAAGTATTGGATTGCATCAGCGGGATAATGAAAAACTGATTGAATCGCTAAAGGATTTGAGAGACTTGGGCAACACAGTGCTGGTAGTTGAGCATGATAAAGACATGATGCTTGAAAGTGATTGGTTGGTGGAAATAGGCCCAGGCGCTGGTGAGCACGGTGGAAGAATTGTTGCTTCTGGAACCCTAGAAGATTTCACAAAAAGTGAAACCGACACTGCGCAATACCTGGCAGGTAAAAAAGAAATAGCAGTTCCTGCGAAGCGGCGCAAGGCGGGCAAACAAAAAGTTGTGCTCAAGGGCTGTAATGGCCATAATTTGAAAAATGTGAATGCGGAATTCCCTTTAGGAATATTCACTTGCATTACGGGAGTGAGTGGCAGCGGAAAATCATCGCTGGTCAATGAAACCTTATTTCCCATTTTGCAAAATCATGTGTACAGGACCCATTACCGTCCTTTAGAGTACAAGTCGGTAAGCGGACTTGAAGGGGTGGATAAAGTGATACGTATAGACCAATCCCCAATTGGTAGGACTCCGAGAAGCAATCCTGCTACTTATGTAGGTGTTTTTACAGACATACGCAGTCTTTTTGCAGAGTTACCTGAGGCTAAAATCCGAGGCTACAAACCCGGTAGATTTAGCTTCAATGTTAAGGGGGGCCGCTGCGAAGGCTGCGGAGGCGGTGGAAGAAAAGTAATAGAAATGAACTTCTTGCCTAATGTTGAGGTAGAATGTGACCAATGCCATGGCAAGCGCTATAACCGCGAGACCTTGGAGGTGCGCTATAGAGGTAAAAGTATCAATGATGTGTTAGAGATGAGCATAGAGCATGCGGTGAGCTTTTTCGAGCATATGCCCCATATTCAGCGCAAAATCCAAACCATGCTCGATGTGGGCTTAGGCTACATCCGATTGGGACAAAGCAGCACAACACTCAGTGGTGGCGAAGCGCAGCGGGTGAAGTTGGCGACCGAGTTAAGCAAACGTGATACAGGCAACACCGTATATATTTTGGACGAGCCTACTACAGGACTCCATTTTGAGGATATCCGCCATTTATTGCGCGTATTGCAAGAACTCACCGATAAGGGCAACACCGTGATTGTTATCGAGCACAATATGGATGTCATTAAGGTAGCTGACCATGTAATTGATATTGGACCTGAGGGTGGCACGGGCGGTGGCAACATTCTCATTGCAGGCCCCCCCGAAGAGGTAGCCATGCACTCCGGCAGCCATACAGGACGATTCTTAAAAAAAGAACTCCATCTTTCCTAACAGTACCTTCGAAAATATAAGACATAAAAAAAGAGGCGTTTAAAACGCCTCTTTTTTGTGAATAGTATTCGATACTTAAATCAGTTCAAATGTATTTTTCTGGCGAAGCAAACCGCGGCTCCAAAGTTCTGTGCTGTACTTACCCTTTTTCAACTTCTGAGAAAGGTTGCCATTTTGGGGATAGTACCATTTCACTTTGTGCATTTCACCATCACTGATGATGGTTTGACGAATGCTAAACACCTTGCTCTTATCAGCGATATTGGAATTATTGGTGGAGAAAACCTCACCTTCAGGACCAATGATTCTAATGGTAACTTCTTCTTCAATCGGCTCGCGAATCAACGGATTATCAAGCACATCAAAAGTAATTTTAAATCTCTCGATGCTTTTTGCTTTGAACGATTCAATAACTTCATCTTCTCTTTTCATCTGACCAAAACTCAACAAAGTACCATACTGAGGATACGCTGCTAGAGAAATGCGATTTTTAAGATCCGTATTTTCTGTTTCCAAATCTGCTTTGCGCTGAATGGCACCGTCGCGGTCTGCATATGCATTGTCGCGGTCTTTGGTAAGCTCAGCAATTTTGGCGTTCAATGCCTCAATTTCCTTCAGCTTGCTTTCAAGTTCTACTTGCAGAGACGCAAGTTTGGCTTGATCTGCCTTAGAAATTTTGCCACTGCTGGCGGCTCCTTGCACAACGGCAGAGCTCTGTGATGCTAGGTTTTTGTAGTAAGCTAATTTGCTTTGCAATTCAGCAATTGCCGCATCATTAGACCCAGAGGATGCTTTGCCACCCTTGCTATTTTCGAGTTCATCTACGCGAGATGCAAGCTGGGAACGGTCCGATTGTGTGCTGCTTAACAGTTCACTCATGGAATCCAAGGCCTGGATCTGACGTTGTAGCGAATCTTGAAGTAGGGTGACATTCGCGATGTCTTTCACAGCTTTGTTGCTGTTCGAATTCTTGTTGTACAACCAAGCATTTCCACCGATAGATAATGCCAGTAATACACCGAGAACCCCTGCCAGTGCGTTCTTATTCATATTGTTGATAAGATGTTATTAAGTCGTATTATTTTGTGCAATACTACAACAAAAATTTCAATATGCAAACTTTTTTGATTTATTCCTTCGGCAAATATTGCAACACCTGAGAGGGTGTAATACCCGCAGCTACAATCCGTTGTCTATTATCAATGAGGATTCCTGTTGGAATTTGCTTTAGCATTAGTTTCTTATTGATATCATTAGAGCTAAACCCATGAAGAATATGTGTTTCAAAGTACTTATTGTAGCGGTACACATAATTCGCAGAGGCACCATGGTTTAATCCTAGAACCTGGAAACCATCACGATTCAATCTGCCTAGGGCATGCAAATTCGCACTGTCATTAAAGAACAGTTCAGAGCCATCGCGCCACACGTAGATGTATACATAGTTTCGTTTCAAACGACGAATGCTCTTGTGTTTGGATGGCTTGGTTGCAGCGCAATACTTGAATCGTGGAAGCTTATCTCCCACATTCAGTGAGTATTTGAGCCTTGCTGCGGTATCGCGCAATACTTTTAAAAATCGCCCTTGAGGATCCACACCTTGCACCGTATATGCCGCATTATTCCACTCCAAATAAGCAGTTCCATTGGCCCCCACGGTCACGCCTTGAA
>Ga0315908_10001341_pt1 | contig 18567 bp, 13 predicted proteins | sample LakEriMetagenome_12_FD_203520 | JGI IMG/M metagenome (GOLD analysis project Ga0315908, IMG submission 203520) | Freshwater fungal communities from buoy surface, Lake Erie, Ohio, United States - Buoy 4 MA124 | ecosystem: Environmental > Aquatic > Freshwater > Lake > Lake biofilm | place: USA... | reverse complement strand
TCCCGTTGCCGGGAAGCAGTTTCGTTCGGTTACAGGACGCGATTCCGTCCTGACGGGGACTCTCACCCCGCTGGTTCGATACACTTGCAAACGCACTGGCGCAAGCCTCCAGGCTTGCGAATGCGGGTCATGGGGCCACAGGCGGATTCGACAGTCAAAGACCGCCGCTCCAGATCGCGGAATGGAGGGCACGCACCATTACGACCCGCGCTTCCGGGTGAGCATGAACTCGTTGCCTTCGGTATCGACGCACATCGCCAGGTGCGGCGGCTCGCCGTTCTCGGGCTCCGGCTCCTGCACGAGCATCCCGCCCGCCGCCGCGACCTCCCGGCCGCCGGCGATTACGTCGGCCACCTGGAGGCTCAAGCCCGTCCAGGTGCGTTTGCCTTCGCCGCCGGAATGGATGCCGATCACGGCCCCCTCGATCTCGACCTCGGCGATGACGGGATTGTGCTTGAGGAGGCGGCCGCCGAACGTGTCGCGCCAAAACCGCACGGCCCGCTCCATGTCGGCCGCCCAGATCACGTACTTCACGCGCTCGACTTGCATGCGTCGCTCCTCGGGATGCGGTCAGCTTCCATGGGTGTAAGCGTAGCTCCCGCCGGTGGCTTCTTGTGCGCGTTCAACCCAAGAAGCCCCGGGCGGAAGCCCGGGGACTCCGGCCATGAAAAACCATGCCATCGTCCATGCCGTAAGGCTCCGAGCAACCGGCGGCCGCCAACCGCGGCACATCGCTGCCGGGACAAAAACCTTCCCGCCGTTCCCCGGCTTCCCGACGGGGGCTGCTTGGGCCGTTGCACCCACGGCCTACAGGGCCCGCCGATGGCGGCGTCGTGAACGGTTCCCACCGGCAGCGGGCCTGGTCGCGACCGGTGCGGTGGCGACGGCCGCCGCGGCACCGGCGCCGGCCTGCCCGCGATTGTCCCGTCCCTGCCCGCGATTGTCCCGTCCCTGCCCGCCATTGTCCCGTCCCTGCCGGCGGTTCCGCCCGCCACCGGAGCGGCCTCGCGGCTCGTGGCCGCGCGAACGCGGCTCGGTCGGCTCATCGGCCAACTCGGCTTCGCTGCCGGCCGGCGGAGCGTTCCGCGGTGTGATCGTTTTCCGCAGCAGTTTCTCGATGGCCCGCAGCCGCAGCCGCTCTTCCGGATCGCAGAAGCTCACGGCCTCGCCCGTCTGGCCGGCGCGGCCGGTACGGCCGATGCGGTGCACGTAGGTCTCCGGCTCGTGCGGCAGTTCGTAGTTCACGACATGCGACACGCCGTCCACGTCGATGCCGCGGGCGGCGATGTCGGTGGCGATCAGCACCGGGGGCCGCGGCGCCTTGAAGGCGGCCAGGGCCCGCTCCCGCTGGTTCTGCGACTTGTTGCCGTGGATCGCGGCCGCGTCGATGCCGGCCTTGGCCAGATCGCGCTGCAGCTTGTCGGCCCCGTGCTTGGTGCGGGTGAACACGATCACCCGATCCATCGTCTCGTTCCGGAGCAGCGACACCAGCGCCATCCGCTTCCCCGCCTTGGGCACGTGGAACACCGACTGGGCCACCGTCTCCGCAGGCGTCGCCTGCGGCGCGGTCTTCACCTCCAGCGGATCGCGGAGCATCGTGTCGGCCAGCCTCCGCACCTCGTCGGGCAACGTGGCCGAGAAGAACAGCGTCTGCCGGTCACGGGGCACGAGGCCCACGATCCGGCGGACGTCGTGGATGAAGCCCATGTCGAGCATCCGGTCGGCCTCGTCGAGGACGAGGAACTCCACGCCGCGGAGGTCGGCAAGCCGCTGGCCGACGAGGTCGAGGAGCCGCCCGGGCGTGGCCACGAGCACGTCGGTGCCGCGGTGCAGCGCGTCGGCCTGAGGCCGCTGCCCCACGCCGCCGTACACGACCACGCTCGTGATCCCGGCGTGCCGGCCGTAGCTACGGAAGCTTTCGTGGATCTGGCTGGCGAGCTCGCGGGTCGGGGCGAGCACCAGCGCCCGGCAGCCGCGTGCAGCCCGCGGCCGCGGGGCGGCGAGCATCCGTTCGATCAGCGGCAGGGCGAAGGCGGCCGTCTTGCCGGTGCCCGTCTGGGCGCAGCCGAAGAGGTCGCGGCCGGCGAGCACGTGGGGGATCGCCTTGGCCTGGATGGGCGTGGGCGCGGCATAGCCCTCGGCGGCGAGGCTGCGGAGGAGGGGCGTGGACAGACCGAGGTCGGCGAAGCTGGACATGAAAACACTGCATCCTGAAGAGGAACGGGGCCCGGAAACCGGAAGCAGCACCACGGCGGCACGGCGATCCCACGATGGATCACTGCCTGCCAAGCGATCGAGCTTCCTGGAAGGGCCGGGCGCGAGCCCAGGGCCGGAGGAATGTCGCTTCGAGAGATGCGATCGCGACGGAAAGGGCCTCGACCATGGGTCGGGCGGCCGTCATCATCGATTCCGAACGCATGAACTATAGCATGCAACTGCCGCGGCCGCAATGCGACTCCCGCGTCGGCCCCGCCGCCTCAGCCGGTCGACGCCGTCCGCCGCCGCACGTGCCGCGGCTGGATGACGTCGGTGGCCAGGCCGAGCCGCTCGAGCAGCAGGATGATGTAGTAGGTGACGTCGATCTCCCACCACCTGTGCTGCACGCTGGCGCTGGCGGGGTCATGGTGGTGGTTGTTGTGCCAGCCCTCGCCGTTGGCGAACAGGCCCACGAACCAGTTGTTGCGGCTGTCCTCGCCGGTCTCGTAGGTGCGGTAGCCGAAGAGGTGGGTGAGCGAATTGACGCTCCACGTGATGTGCCACACGAGCACCGTGCGCACATACACGCCCCACACAAGCCAGCTCGCCGCCAGCTGCACGCCGTGCCGCCAGTCGCCGCCGGCCCACCGGCCGACGAGCAGCCCCGCGAGGGCGAAGACCGCGGCGTGGGCGGTGTAGATGAGGAGGATGGCCCATGGGTTCCGCTCCAGGTAGCGGTAGTAGCCGTCGGCGAGGATGTCGCGGGAATACCGCTCGAAAAACGCCCACGACCGCCGCTGCGGCACCCGCTCCATGAGCCAGCCCATGTGCGCCCAGACGACGCCGTCGCGCGGCGAGTGGGGATCCGGCTCCTCGTCGGAGTGCTGATGATGAAGCCGATGATTGGCCACCCAGCGGCAGGGCGTGTCTTCCAGGGAACAGAGCGCGATCGTCGTCAGCGTCCGCTCCAGCCAGCGCGGCACTTTCAGGCTGCGGTGCGACAGCAGCCGGTGGTAGCAGAGGTTGATGCCCAGCGTGCCGAAGACGTTCACGCCGATCACCGCCAGCGCGACCCCCGACCAGCTGAAGCACCACGGCACCAGCGCGAGGCAGGCCAGGACGTGCACCGTCGCGATCGGCACCAGGTATTCCCAATGCACGCCGTGGGCGGACACCGGACGCGTGCGGGCAATCGTTGCCATGATGAGCGCTCGGAGGAAACCGATCCGAAACCCGGTTCGACGTCGTTCGACATTATCCACAGATTTCCGCAAATGAAACCGGCTCGTCTAGGGCAGCCGGCCGATTCGCCTGCACCAGGCTGCCGGTCGCGCCGGTCAGGCAAGGAAATCCGCGGCTCGCCCGCCCCCCCCCCGTGGCCAAGTTTTGATGTTGCGCAGAGTGGCTCGGCAGGGCTTCGCCGCTGCAGGAATCCGCTTGCGAACGTTGTTTTGCAGATCCGTTGTATTGGGAATCGGTCTCGTCGCCCACACAAGAAGCCCCGGGTGGAAACCCGGGGGCATGATCCACGCGAACCCGCGGCTTCGTGCCGCGGTTCGCTTGGCGGGCCGCCGCCCGCTTGGAATCAACCCGGCCCTCCAGGCCTGGCACCCACACAAGAAGCCCCGGGTGGAAACCCGGGGGCACCGGGTGTGAAAACCATCCCGCCGTCCATGCCGGATGACGGCACGCAATTCACCGGTTCAAACCCACATCGCATGGCACCCGGGAAGGCATGCCACCCGGTGTCCCCCGGCTCCCGCCGGGGGCTTTTTGTGGAAGCGCCAGGCCCGGAGGGCCGGGTTGTCTGCATGCGGGCGGAGGCCCGCCAAGCGAACTGCGGCATGAGGCCGCAGGTTCGCGTGCAACATCCTCCCCGGCTTCCGCCGGGGGCTTTTTGTGGGAGCGACACGCGTTCCAAGAAGCCCCGGGTGGAAACCCGGGGACACCGGGTATGAAAACCACCCCGCCGTCCATGCCGGATGACGGCACGCAATTCACCGGTTCAAACCAACATCGCATGGCACCCGGGAAGGTATGCGACCCGGTGTCCCCCGGCTCCCGCCGGGGGCTTTTTGTGGAAGCGCCAGGCCCGGAGGGCCGGGTTGTCTGCATGCGGGCGGAGGCCCGCCAAGCGAATTGCGGCATGAGGCCGCAGGTTCGCGTGCAACATCCTCCCCGGCTCCCGCCGGGGGCTTTTTGTGGGAGCGACACGCGTTCCAAGAAGCCCCGGGTGGAAACCCGGGGACACCGGGTGTGAAAACCATCCCGCCGTCCATGCCGGATGACCGCACGCAATTTACCGGTTCAAACCAACATCGCATGGCACCCGGGAAGGCATGCCACCCGGAGTCCCCCGGCTCCCGCCGGGGGCTTTTTGTGGAAGCGCTAGGCCCGGAGGGCCGGGTTGTCTGCATGCGGGCGGAGGCCCGCCAAGCGAACTGCGGCATGAGGCCGCAGGTTCGCGTGCAACATCTTCCCCGGCTCCCGCCGGGGGCTTTTTGTGCCGTTCGCGCGTGTCAAGCTGAGAGCAAGACTGGGGAACACGCAACATCAAAAGGCGCGAGCCGAGGGAATGCCCATCCGCCTCTGCAAACCATTCCCGCATTTGCACGCCTGGAGGCGTGCGCCACATCCGAGCCGCGCGGTCAGCCCCCTGTGGAGCAAGCCTCCAGACATGCGAAGCCGCCCGTGCGCTACAGCCCGACCTTCTTCCACGCGGCCCGCACCGCCTTCTTGGTCGCCGCGCCGAACCGATCGCCGGCGATCTGGGCCGTGAGCTTCGCCATGTCAGAAAACTGACTGGTCCGCGACAACTGCAGCAGCGCCTCGTACCAGATCGCCCCCGGCGTCTCCCAGGCGGGGCCGCCGAGGGACTGGGCGCAGAGCACGAAGGCCCGGTTCGGAATCCCCGAGTTGAGATGCACGCCGCCGGAGTCGGCGGGACCGGTGTAGATCCGATCCATGTGATCGGGCTGCGGGTCGCTGCCGAGCGCCGGGTCATCGGCATACGCCGTGCCGGGGTGTTCCATGTCGCGAATCGCCCGCCGCGTCTTCGCCGCGACGAGAATCTCCGCGCCCACCAGCCAGCTCGCCTCGTCGGCCGACTCCTTCCGCCGCCACTGCCGCACCAGCACGCCGAACACGTCGGCGAAATGCTCGTTGAGTGCGCCCGACTGCCCGCGATAGGCGAGGTTGCTCGTGAAGGCCTGCACGCCGTGCGTCAGCTCGTGGGCTACCACGTCGAGCGACCGCGTGAAGCACTGGAAGACCTCGCCGTCGCCGTCGCCGTAGGCCATCTGGGCGCCGTCCCAGAAGGCGTTGTTCATCGGCTGAAACCGATCGCGGCCGTCGGCCTCCCCCACATGGACGCTCGAAATCAACGTCATGCCGTCGTCGTCGAGCGAGTTACGGGCGAACCGCTCCAGGAAGAAGTCGAACGTGTCGCCGGAATAGTCGTAGGCCTCGTTCACGCAAGGATCCGCGGTCTTCGGGTCTCCCTCGGCGCGGACGAGCTTGCCAGGGAGCACGTCCTTCTTGCGGGCGTCGTACACGAGCCGATGCTTCCGGCCGGTTGGCGAGGCGGTGGCCAGCAGCGCCGGCATCTGCTGGGAGAAGGTGCGCACGGCCCGCACCGCGCTCGACCGCGCCATGTCCACGACCGCCCGCTCGCGGAGCTTGGGATCGGCCGACCGGGCCATGTGCTCGACCATGTACGGAGGCACGATGCACTGGATCGGACGGCGGCAGGCGACGCGCGGCACGACGAAGGCTCCTGGAAAGGTGCGCAATCTGACCCCGACCTCCCCGGTGGTGCGGCCGGTGCTCAATCGATCGGTCATGCCGGCCGATCTGCTTGAGGGCTTTCACCCCTCGCCCGCAGCCCCTCGTCTGGAGCATGCCGCCGATGCCGCGACTGATCTGCCACCCGTTCATTCGCGCGGCAGTCGCCGTCGCCGCCTGCGGACCGCTCGGGCCGGCCACGGCCGGGGAGGTCGCTGCCTGGCTGCGCCGCACAGTGGCGGCGCCGCTGCAGGCGGCCCACCGCCAACCGCCACCGCCCGCGACCGACCCGTGCCTGGCCGACCTTTCCGCCCGGATCGCCTGGCTGGAGCACCAGCTCGACGCCTCCGGCTCGATCGTCGCGAAGCAGCCCGATGTCTGGGGGCAGAGCCGGCTCACGCGGCACCGCGTGGACTACGAACAGCAGATGCAGCGGCAGCTCGGCGCGTTCACGGAGCGCACCAGCGCGGCCATCCGCCGCAGCGATCAGGCCTTCACGGGCCTGGCGCTCGCCATGCAGTCGGCCTCCGGCCGGCGGCGGCCGACTGCCGACGTGGCGGTGCCCGAGATGACCACGAGCAACAACGTCGTCACCTCGATCCAGGGGCTCCTGCCCACGACGAACGAGGCCGGCGGCCGGGCCGATCCGGTCGTCATCGCCCGCACCGCCCCGTTCGCCGCCGTGCCGAATCCGGCCGCCCTGCAATTCGACGAGCAGGCTTTGGCATTGGAGCCGACCGTCCACCTCGACCAGCTCTCCCGCTATCTGAACCACCTCAATCAACTGCGCCGCATCAACGAAGGCGACGACTCCGCCGACGCCCCCGGCTACGCGCTCAACCTCGTCCGCATCCCCGTCTCGATCCTGCCCGGCAAGCGCACGCAGCAGGGATACGCCGCCGAGATCACCGTCACCGCCGCGCCCCTGCTCGGCGATGATCTCCTGCCCGTCACGTTCCGCAGCCTCGTGATCAACGATCTGGTGGACATGATCGCGCCGGCGCTGACGTGGTGCGTGAACGACCCGGAGTGCGTCGCCTGGGCCGCCACGATCACCGGCGCCGCCCCCGCGGCCGCCGCGCCGGCCGAGGCCCGCCGCGGCTTCCTGGCCGCGGTCGACGGACTGCGGGCGAAGCTGCCCGCGATCACGCCCTCGCCGGCCCCGAGCGTGAAGACGCGGCGGTCGCGGCTGCCGATCCCGTTCACGCAGTTGGCCGACGTGGCCGGCATCGAGCAGATCGCGATCCTCATCCATCACACCCGCGTCGCCCTGGCGAACCATCCCGCGAACGCACCCTGCATCGGCTACATGGACGTCCGCGGTCACCTCGCCGAAGAACTGGAGTCGGCCTGGGACTTTCTCGCCGTCGACGCGCGGCGGCATGTGTGGGACGAACTGCCCGCCTGGAACCTGGCGGCCCTGGTCCGTGGGCGGCAGGTCCGCGACCTCGCCGCCGCGCGGTGCCGGTTCTTCGCCGGCATCGGCACCGGCGCAGACGCCGGGCCCGAGCTGATCCCCTCCCTGTCGGCCGCAGATCCCGCCGGTGTCTGCTGCGCGGCCGAGCAGCCGGTGGCGCCGCTGTGCCGCACGAAGACGGCCGTGCTCGCCTGGGGCATCCTCGTGGAGTCGGCCCTGCTCGACGAGCGGCTCGCCGCCGACGTCCGTGAGTCGGCCACGGCCCGCGGCCGCACCGCGCCGCTCGACGTGCGGCCGGCCCCGTTCTACGGCCCCTGCCCCGCGGCCGAGGCCCGCGCGGCCTTCGCCGACTACGTGCGCTGCCGCTGGCCGATCCGCGTCTTCGCGCTCGATCCCGTCAGCGAGGAGCAGAACGTCGATGACGCCTACGCCCGGCGCCGCGAACTGCAGATTGCGATGGCCACGGCCGCCGCCTCCGGCCGGCTCAACGCCCAGGCCATGGCCCGCTTCACCCGCCGCCTCGAGCAGGACATGGCGGTGATCGCACTCAACAAGACCGCCGTCGGCTTTTCGCACGGCTCCGACACTTTCGGCTGGCAGTTCTACCCGCGCGTGCAGACGCCTCCCACACGCGGCGGCTTGGCCGCGCTCGGCGAGACGATCTGCGGCCCGACGACCGCCGCCGATCTCGCCCGGCGGCGGCTCGAGCCGGGGCAGCGGGAATGCACGGCGATCGTCGTCATGCCCGCCTTCGTTCCCTGGGTGACGCTCGACGTGCGCACGAAGTGGTTCTCCCTGGCCCATCCGGGCACGACCGAACCCGACGTCCGGCAGGCGGTCGCGATGGAGCGGGCCGTGGAGGCACTGCACGCCAGCGTCGCGGCCTGCGGCCGCGGCGGCTGCCACGACGGCGAGTCCGCCCGGCTGCTGCGCATCGCCGACCAGCTCCGGCATCGACTTCCGCTGCAGTCTCTCCAGGCGATGATCCCGGAGGAGAACACGGCCGGCGGCTTCGAGCTCTTCAATGCCGGCATCACCGACCTGGCCCCGGAGTTGCTCGGCTGGTACGGCGCGCCGGGCATCGACCCGGCCGGGAGCACGACGCTGTTTCTCGTCGGCAAGGGCTTCAGCGTGCTCGACACGCGGGTCATCGCCGGCGGCCGGCCGGCCCGCTTCCGGCCCCTGTCGCGCGACCTGATCGAGGTCGAGGTGCCGGCCGGTGCGGTACCGATCGTGCCCGCCGCCTGCCCCGGCGAGGCGGCCACGGCGCACCGCCGATCAGGTCTCCTGCTCGCCTCCGCGGCCGAGCCGCTGCCGCCGCCCGGCATGCCCGCCTCCCCGCCCGCGGCCTGTGGCTCCGCGGCCGACTGCGACCTCGACTGCAACCGCCGCGAGTTCGTCGACATCCATCTTGCCACGCCCTACGGCGTGAGCGGCCACCTGCTCGTGCCGGTCGTACGCCGCGCCACCGGCGGTGGCGGCATGCCTGCCTTCGAGCCAAGCTGCACGATCGGCCTCACCTTCGGCGTCACGAAGACCGCATCCGTGCCGGCCGCCAAAGTGGACGAGTTCTTCACGACGTCGTGCGACGCGATCACGATCACGGTGCCGGACTCGTTCATCCCGCCGGTCAAGGCCACGCTGCGGCTGCTGGTCCGCGACGCGGCCACCGGAGCGACGGCCGCCACGTTCTCCTTTCCCGATCCGTTCTTCGACGCCCGCCGCGGCCGCTATGTGCTCGCCGGCGGCGACCTGCGAAACTTCGTCGGCGACACCTCCCGGCCCGCCTCCGACAAGACGCTCCGCGGCGCGGTGAAGCCCTATCTCGACAGCCTGCTCCAACAGGGTGGGCTCGACGCCGACGGCGACGCCGTCGCCCTCACGGCCACGGCCGCGATCGTGGCCGGCGCGCACGAGGTGCCCGTGGGCGGATCGCTCGCCGTCACCGCCACCCGCCGCGGCAAGGCGACCACCGAAGCCCCGCCCGAGCCCGCCGTCACGGCGCCCTGACCTCCGGCAGCGGGGCGGCAGCCAGGCGCCGCCTCGTCGTGCGGGTCACCGGCGAGTCCGTTTGCGGTCGAAGCGAATCAGGCAGCCCACCGGCGCGGTCTCCTGCACGGCCACCTCGCGGCCGGCGAGCACCGCTGCGATCGCGTCCTCGACGTGGCGTTTTGTGACGTCGCCGGGCTTGGTGGCATCGTCGAAGGCGCCCATGTAGACGATCCGTCGCTCGCGGTCGAGCACGAAGAACTCCGGTGTGCGGACCGCGCCGAACGACTTCGCGACCTCCTGCGAGCCGTCGAACAGGTAGGGAAAGGAAAAGCCCCGCTCCGCGGCCCGCCGCTTCATCGCCGCGGGCGCGTCTTCCGGGATGAGGTTCGAGTTGATCGCGACCACCGCCACGCGGGCTTCCTTGCCGGCATGCTTTCGGGCCAGGTCGTCGATCCGCCGCTCGTAGTCCACCGCGTAGGGGCAGCTGTTGCAGGTGAAGGCCACGACCACGGCGTCGCGGTCGGCGACGTCGTTCCACGAGTGGAGCCGGCCGTCGGTGCCGGGGAGATCCTTCCAGGGGGGCACGACGTCGCCGATGGCGCGGTCGGGATTGTAGGTGCCCGCGATCACCGCGGAGTTGAACGGCAAGCATGGAACCGCCAGGGCGGCGCAGGCGGCCATCAATCCGGCTGCCCGACTGGCGCAGGCTGCGAACCGAGACGACGGGACGGGACGGGCACTCGTGGGGGCTGGCACGGCGGCACCTGACGACGTGTGGCGGATGGTTCGGTCCGGAGCGGGCATGATACTCCGCGCCGCCGCACGGGTTGGAGGCCGGCTGTCGCGGCCGGCAACCTCGCTCTGGCATGCGGGCCACCCGCTCGATTGCCGCGATCGGTTTCGACGGGCCCTCCATGCCCCCGATCAGCGTCACCGGGATCCCGCATCACCAGAGCTGCTCGGCCATGGCGACGTCCTTCACGGGCACTGGTCAGGGATTGACCACGTGCCGGGGCGTGCCAGCCGCGAAGGCCCGCACGTTGTCGGCCGTCACGGCGATCAGCCGCCGCCGCGCCTCGCGCGTGGCCCAGGCGACGTGCGGCGTGATGATGCAGTTTCGCGCCGCGAGTAGCGGGTTGGAGGCCGGAGGCGGCTCCACGGAGAGCACGTCGAGGCCCGCGCCGGCCAGCTGGCCCGCATCGAGGGCCGCGGCGAGAGCCGCCTCGTCCACGAGCCCGCCGCGGGCCGTGTTCACCAGCAACGCGGTCGGCTTCATCGTTGCCAGCGTGGCCGCATTCACGAGCCGCTCCGTCGCCGCCGACAGCGGACAGTGAAGGCTGACGACGTCGCTCTCGCGCAGCAGCGTGTCGAGCGCCACGCACTCCGGGTCGCCGCCGTGGTTCCGCCGCCAGGCGAGGATCCGCATGCCGAACGCCCGGCCGATCGTCGCCACGGCCCGGCCGATCCGCCCGTAGCCCACGATGCCGAGCGTGCGACCGGCGAGTTCGACGAGCTCCCCTTCCCAGAAGCAGAAGTCGGGGCCGGCCGTCCAGCGGCCCGCGCGCACAAGCGCCGCATGGTGGCCGACGCGATTGGTGAGTTCGAGGAGCAGCGCGAAGGTGGCCTGGGCCACGTTCGGCGTGCCGTACTCGGGCACGTTGCACACGGGGATGCCCCGCTCACGCGCGGCGGCGATGTCGACGATGTTGTAGCCCGTCGCCAGCACGCCGATGCACTTCAGATCCGGCAGCGCGGCGATCGTCTCGCGCGACAGCGGCGTCTTGTTGGTGAGCACGACGTCGGCTCTGGTTGCTCGGGCGACGATGTCGGCGGCCGCCGTGCGGGCGTGAACCTCACAGTCGCCGATCTGCTCCAGCGGCTCCCAGGAGAGGTCGCCGGGGTTCGTCGTGTGACCATCCAAAATAGTGATTCGCATCGACGGCTCCTGGAGCGAACGGGCGGGGGGAGAAAATCGGAAAAACCAGCGTCTTTCTAAGCGACCCCAAAGATTCTGCGCCTTTGGCACGCCGCATGCATTTCCTTTTCGGCCATCAGGACGAGGCCGCAGCGGCTGACCCCCTGACACCAGGCTTCCACACTCGTTGTTCGCGGAGTTGTTCTCCATGGTCGTCTCTGCCGTCGGGCTCACTTCCGAGGAAGTGCGTCCGCGGCGTCAGTAGATGGTGTTTTCGGCTTGGGGAGGTCAATCCGGCGGGTCCATCGTCCGGTTTCGCCTCCGTCCCCGTTTCGCGCAGTTTGCAAGGATTTCCCCGTGTTTGACCGCCGTCAGAGTCGTGTTCGCAGCCGGTCGGCCCACACTGGGTCCGCCGTCCGCCCACGCCCGATCGACGGTTCCAGGGCCATCCGGTCTCACCATTTTGGTGAGTCGGTCACCAACCTGGTGAGCGGGCCCTGTTTTGCAGGTATTCACGGGCAAACCGCGACTTTGCCGCAGTCGGCCTCGGCCTCCACCGCCCCGGCCACCCCCGCCTTCCAAGGGGTCGTTCAACCCCTGTCGTTCGTTCGTCGTTCGTCGTTTTCCCGTTCGGCGTCCCCGGCCGTCCGGCACTTTTCTGAAAGGAACTGTCTCATGAACCGGAAGTCGTTCTTCATCCGCACCCTCGGCGCTGCCGCCACGCTCGCGGCCGTCACGCTCTGCTCCTTCAACGCCCGGGCCGAGATCGTCTTCGGCAACCTCGGTGCGACGGGAACGGGCCAACTCGACCCGGGGTCGGTCGCTCAGGTGGGATCTACAGTCACTGGACAGCCCGGCTACCAATATGCGGTCGCCTTCACGACCGGCGCGAACCCGCTTTACTTAACCCTCACGAACGTCGGCGTCGGCTTGGGAGACGTCGTTCCGTATTCTACGGGACGTTTGAACGTGATCGCCGACAATGCCGGTTCTCCCACCGGGACCCTGATCGCTACCGGCACAAGCCTCCTCGGCCCGAATGGGGTTCTCAACTTCAGCCTGGGCAGCGTGCCGCTTATCGCGAACAACACATACTGGGTGACGGTCCAAGACATTAACGCCTCTTCTGGCAGCTACTTTTCGTGGCTCCGCAATACCGCCGACATCGCGCCAAGTGGGCTCAATAGCAGCGGCTACACGTTCCCCACCGGCGGTTCTCTGGAGAGTTCGGACGGTGGGGCAACGTGGAGTTCCTATCCCTCAGGTGCCAAACTGGGCATCACGGTCGAGGCGGTCCCAGAGCCGTCCAGCCTGGTGATGGCGGGGCTCGGGATCGGTGGCCTCGCGATGCTCCAGTGGACGCGGCGCCGCCGCTAAGCCCGGGTGCATAGCTCCGTCGAAACCGACGACTACCTCGGCTGACCTGCCCTGCGGGGCCGCGAGTGAACGACGCGGCCCCGGCCTGACACGACGAACACGACGAACGAGAGCCACGCCGGCGCAAGTCGGCGTGGCTTTTTTGTTGTCTTGCCGCGCTGCTCGTAGGGCGGAGTCTTCCGGAAGTGACGCGGCATGGACGGCGGGGTGGTTGTCATGCCCGGAGTCCCCGGGTTGCCACCCGGGGCTTCTTGGGACACACGTGTCAGCCCCCACCACAACGGACCACCCGTGTCACGACCACAATCGGACCACCCGTGTCACGGCCACAACGGACCACCCGTGTCACGACCACCAAAAGCCCCCGGCGGAAGCCGGGGGACTCCGGGTCGTATCCCTTCCCGCGTGCCATGCGCTCCGGGTTCGAAACACCAGATGCTCACGAAGCCCGCGGCATGGACAACGGGGTGGTTGTCATCCCCGGAGTCCCCGGGTTGCCACCCGGGGCTTCTTGGGACACACGTGTCATCCCCCACCACAACGGACCACCCGTGTCACGGCCACAATCGACCACCCGTGTGACGGCCACAAAAAGCCCCCGGCGGAAGCCGGGGGACTCCGGGTCGTATGCCTTCCCGCGTGCCATGCGCTCCGGGTTCGAAACACCAGATGCTCACGAAGCCCGCGGCATGGACGGCGGGTGGTTGTCATGCCCGGAGTCCCCGGGTTGCCACCCGGGGCTTCCTGGAACGGTGGCCGGATGAACTCCGGCGCGCCCTGACGCAACGGCACGGAAACCCCGGCTGTGCCGATTGTTGGATTGTTGCGTCCGCTGCTTGCCCCGCCCGGGGCCCGCCGCGAATGATTGCCCGTTGGCCGGGACGCCGCCCACCTCCGCGAGGGCCCCGTTCCGATGTCCTGCTCCGCCGCCATCGGCCCGCCGCAGTGGCTCGCGAAGCCCGACTTCCAGGCCGTGATCGACGCGCTGGTCGCCGCGGGCCACCGCGTCGTCGGCCCACGCGTCGCCGCCGGCGCCATCGTGCTCGACGACGTGGCGTGCGTCGCCGACCTGCCCGCCGGCTGGCTCGACGACCAGGACGGCGGCAGCTACCGCCTGCGGCGCGACGAGGCCGCGGGCTGCTTCGATCATGTCGTCGGGCCCCACTCCCTCAAGAACTTCCTCTTTCCCGCGCGGGAGCCGGTCGCGACGTTCATCCGCGACGGCGCCGGCTGGCGCGAGCAGCCACTCGTGCCCGATCCCGCGCCGCTGGCCGTGCTCGGCGTCCGCGGCTGCGACCTCGCGGCCCTGGCGATCCAGGACGCCGTCTTCCTCCGCGCCGACGTCGCCGACTCAACCTACCGCGGCCGCCGCGCGGGGCTGTTCATCGTGGCCGTCAACTGCCGCCGGGCCGCGGCCACCTGCTTCTGCCACTCGATGCAGTGCGGCCCCGCCGCCGGGCCCGGCTTCGACCTCGCCGTCACCGAGATCGACGACCGCTTCGCGATCGAGGCGGGCACAACGAAGGGCGCGGCCCTGCTCGCCGCCGTCGCCACCCGGGCCACGCTCACGCCCTGCACGCCCGCCGACACCGCCGCGGTCCGCGACGTTCCGCAGGCCCTCGGCCGCTGGATGCACTCGCGCCAGGCCATGCCCGGCGCGGCCGCGCCGCGGTCGCTCGACACGACGGACATCCGCGATCTTCTCTTCGGCAACCTCGAGCACCCCCACTGGGCCGCGATCGCCGACCGCTGCCTCGCCTGCGGCAACTGCACGCTCGTCTGCCCGACCTGCTTCTGCCATTCCGTGGAGGACGTGCCCGACCTCTCCGGCGACCGGGCGACCCTCGAGCGCCGCTGGGCGTCATGCTTCACGCTCGACCACGCGCACATGCACGGCGGCGGCCCCCGCCCCACCACCGCATCCCGCTACCGTCAGTGGCTCACGCACAAGCTCGCCGGCTGGATCGACCAGTTCGGCACCTCCGGCTGCACGGGCTGCGGCCGCTGCATCACGTGGTGTCCGGTGGGCATCGACCTCACGGCCGAGGTGGCGGCGATCCGGGCCGCGGATGCCCGGCCATGAACGTGTTCCGCGTCGCTCCGCCACCGCGGTCCCCGTGGCACGGTCGGCCCGCGCGGCTCGTCGACGTCGAGCCCGAGGCGCCCGGCGTCGCCACCTACCGTTTCGACTGTGGCGGGCCATTCCACTTCGCGCCGGGCCAGTTCAACATGCTCCACCTGCCCGGCATCGGCGCGGCCGCAATCTCGATCAGCTCCGCCCCCGACGCCGCCACCGTGGGCCACACCGTCCGGGCCGTGGGCAACGTCACGCACGCGCTGGCCCGGCTCCGACCCGGCGCGGGCGTCTTCCTCCGCGGCCCCTGGGGAAAACCCTGGCCGCTCGACGCCCTGTGCGACCGCGACGTGGTGCTGGTGGCCGGCGGCGTCGGGCTGGCGTCGCTGCGCTCGGCGATCGTCGCGGTCGGCCGCCGCCGCGGCGACTTCGGCCGGATCCGGCTCCTCGTCGGGGGCCGCGCGCCGGCCGACCTGCTCTACGCCCGCGAATATCCGGCCTGGGTGCGCGCGGACATCGACATCCGCACGATCGTGGACCGCCCCGCCGCCGGCTGGCCGGGCCCCGCCGGCCTCGTCACCGACCTGCTCGCCGGCCTCGACTTCGATCCGCGCCGCACGAGTCTCCTGTGCTGCGGCCCCGAACCGATGATGCGGGCCGTCGCCGCGGCCGGCCGGGCCCGCGGCCTCGCCGCCACCGACATCTTCCTGTCGCTCGAGCGGAACATGGCCTGCGCGGCCGGCCTCTGCGGCCTGTGCCAGTTTGGCCCGACGTTCGTCTGCCGCGACGGCCCGGTGTTTTCCCACGACCGCATCGCCCCGTTCCTCGCCGTGAGGCACCTGTGACCGCCATCCCCCCTGCTCCATCGCGACCGCGGCTCGCCGTCTTCAAGTTCGCATCGTGCGACGGCTGCCAACTGCAACTGCTCGACGCCCAGGGCCGCCTCCTCGAGATCGCCGACCGGTTCACGATCGACCACTTCCTCGAGGCCAGTTCCCGCGATCTGCCCGGTCCCTACGACGTCGGCCTCGTCGAGGGCTCGATCTCCACGCCCGCCGACGTGGCGCGGATCCACGAGATCCGCGGCCAGTGTCGCTTCCTGGTGACGATCGGCGCCTGTGCGACGGCCGGTGGCATCCAGGCGCTGCGCAACTGGGCTTCTGCCGCCGACTACGCCGCGGCCGTCTACGCCCGCCCGGAGTACGTGGCGACGCTCGCGACCAGCACACCCATCGCCGCCCACGTGCCGGTGGACTTCGAGCTCCGCGGCTGCCCGATCGACGTGGGCCAGCTCGTGGAACTGCTCACGGCGGTCGTCGTCGGCCGCCGGCCCCGGGTCGCCCCCCACTGCGTGTGCGTGGAGTGCAAGGCCCGGGGCACGGTCTGCGTGGCGGTGGCCCGCGGGATTCCCTGCCTCGGTCCGGTGACACAGGCCGGCTGCGGCGGGCTCTGCCCGGCCTGCGACCGCGAGTGCTTCGGCTGTTTCGGCCCCGGCCCCCAGCCGAACCTCGTGTCGCTGACGGGTTTTTACGAGCGCCACGGCACCCCGCGGGATCGGCTCGTGCGACTCCTCCGCTCGTTCACCCCATGGGCCGACGATTTTCGCACGGAAAGCGACCGGCTGGAGGCGGCGGACGCCGCGGCCAACGCGGAGCCCCGGCCGTGAGCGACGCGGGGTCACGGTCTGCTCTCGTTCGCCGCATCGACGTCCGCGGGCTGGCCCGCGTCGAGGGTGCCGGGAGCCTGCGGGTGCGGATCGGTCCCGATGGCACGATCGAGATCGTCGAGTTCGCGATCTTCGAGCCCCCGCGGTTCTTCGAGCGGCTCCTCGTGGGCCGGGATGTCCGCGAGGTGCCCGACATCGTGGCGCGGATCTGCGGCATCTGCCCGGTCGCCTATCAGCTCGCGGCCTGCGGCGCCCTGGAGGCCGCCCTCGGCATCCGCATCACGCCCGAGCTGCGGCTCCTCCGCCGGCTGCTCCTGGCCGCGGAGTGGATCCAAAGCCATGCCGTCCACGTCTTTCTCCTGCACGCGGCCGACTACCTGGGCCTCGACAGCGGCTTCGAGATTCCGGCGCGGCTGCCGGGCTTCGTGGAGAACGGGCTGCGGATGAAGGAGATCGGCTGCCGGATGCTGGAAGTGCTCGGCGGCCGCGCGGTGCATCCGGTGAACGTCGGGGTGGGCGGGTTTCACCGCGCTCCCGATCCGGTGGCGATCCGCGGGCTGGTGCCCGACCTCGAATGGGGCCGGGCCGCGGCGCTCGCCGCCCTCGACGTCGTCCGCACGTTCACCGCGCCCGCGTTTCCCCAGGACTACGAATGCGTCGCCGTCGCCCCGGCCACCGGTTATCTCGCCGCCGACACGGAGGCCGGCCCGCGGATCGTCTCCACCGCGGGCCTCGACATCCCCTGCGCCGCATTCCCTGCGCATTTCGTGGAGCGGCAGGTGCCGCATTCGACCGGCCTGCACTGCCTGCACACCGAGCCGGACGCGACGACCGGCGGCCGGCCCTACCTCACCGGCCCGCTGGCGCGGCTGAACCTGTTTCGCGACCGCCTTCCACCGACGGCCCGCCGCGCGGCCGACGCCCACCTCGCTGGTCCCTGCCGCGACACCTTCCAGAGCATCGGCGTGCGGCTGGTGGAGATCGCCGCCGCGTTCGAGGAGGCGGCCGAGATTGCCCGCACGTGCCACGCTGCCGTCGCCCCTTGCCGCATCGACTTCGCGCCGCGCGCGGGCACGGGCAGCCACGCCGTCGAGGCGCCCCGCGGCCTGCTCTGGCATCGCTACGACATCGACGCTGCCGGCCTCGTCACCGCGGCGACGATCGTGCCGCCGACGTCGCAAAACCTCGCCTGCATCGAGGCCGACCTGCGGGCCTTCATTCCGGGCGTGCTCGATCTGCCGGAGCCCGAGGCCGCCCGCCGCTGCGAACATCTGATCCGCAACTACGACCCGTGCATCAGCTGCGCGGCCCACTTCCTCACGCTCGCCGTCGACCGTCCGCCAGCCGGTCCATGCAGGCCGTGAGCGTCGCCAGCGCCGTCCGTGGCTCCCCAACCTTCGATAGCGGGGCTCGGAGTCTGCGGTTTTCCCCACCACCGGGGCGACACCCTAGCAGACTGTGGAAGAAGCCTGCCCGAGCAGGATGCGAGGCATGCCGACCGGGAAAACCCTCGGCGTTGCCTCGGCTGCGCCGAGGTCTGCGAATCCTCCGGTCGGCCAAGTGAACAAAGGCCATGGAGGCAATCCCGTTCGGCACGGGATTTGCGCATCACACATCGAGAGTCTTGGGCCAGATGGATGACTTGCGCTTTTTGGTGTTGCGCGTTTCCCAGTCTTGCTATCAGCTTGAAACGCGCGAACGGCACAAAAAGCCCCCGGCGGAAGCCGGGGGACTCCGGGTCGCATGCCTTCCCAGGTGCCATCCGATGTGGAGTTGAACCGGGAAATTGCGTGCCGTCATCCGGCATGGACGGCGGGGTGGTTTTCGTACCCGGAGTCCCCGGGTTTCCACCCGGGGCTTCTCGTGTGCGTGCCAGGCCCGGAGGGCCGGGTTGAATCCAAGCGGGCGCAGGCCCGCCAAGCGAACCGCGGCACGAGGCCGCGGGTTTGCGTGCAGCATGCTCCCGGGTTTCCACCCGGGGCTTCTTGTGTGCGTGCCAGGCCCGGAGGGCCGGGTTGATTCCAAGCGGGCGCAGGCCCGCCAAGCGAACCGCGGCACGAGGCCGCGGGTTTGCGTGCAGCATGCTCCCGGGTTTCCACCCGGGGCTTCTTGTGTGCGTGCCAGGCCCGGAGGGCCGGGTTGATTCC
>Ga0315908_10001339_pt1 | contig 18594 bp, 14 predicted proteins | sample LakEriMetagenome_12_FD_203520 | JGI IMG/M metagenome (GOLD analysis project Ga0315908, IMG submission 203520) | Freshwater fungal communities from buoy surface, Lake Erie, Ohio, United States - Buoy 4 MA124 | ecosystem: Environmental > Aquatic > Freshwater > Lake > Lake biofilm | place: USA... | reverse complement strand
GATGAACAAACTCAAAAAGAAATTGAAGTAATGTTATTTGAACCAATTCTTGGATATATTTCAAATCATCCCAAATTGAATTCTTTTATTTTTACAATCTTGGGTGAAAAATCTAGATTGTTATGTGAACGTAATAATCTGTTTTGGAAAGTAAAAACAATGAAATAACTCCTGAAATAGGGGTTATTGAGCAATGGAAAAAGGAGTCGACTTAAGTAATATGAAGTCAATTCACTCGATGAAATTTCACTGATCAATTGGCTTTGTTATTACAAGATTAACCACTTGATTTTTCAATGGAAGTAGTGGAGTTATTCAAGCCAACTGTTTCTGCTTTTTAAAGACATCAGGTTTCCACTTTTCCTTGATCGCGGTTTGCAACATGGCTCTTGGATTTTTTACCTGGCCTCTATCGACTTGAATGTTCACGGATTTTAAAGCATCGCTGACAGCGTCTTCACCGTTGTTGGTGATGAATCGTTTGGCAATCGTTCTGCTAAAGCCGTATTCAACCAATGAGTCAATTAACGCGGATTCAGATCGATATTCTTTTTGAAGTTGACGTACTTTTTGAGCCGTGCCTTCCAGATGGTGCTTTTTCTTGATCGTCCATTCTATGGCCACAACCTTACGTGATTCCTTGATTTCAACGTAGTCAATTTCGTAGTCCGTCTTGGCGTTGATCTCGGTTTTTGCCCGATCTATCACCTTACGCTTTAACATGTTATAGCCAATATATTCTTTCTGTTGTATACCACACAAAAGGCGCAATTCTTCAAGGGTAATCTTGCGTTTTCCAATGGTTAAATACTGTAACAACAGCTCAAAGATGCGAATAGCATGAACGCTTTTCAATTTCATAGTGTCCACAAGATCAATTTTGGTAAAATGACTTTTGAGCTTCAGAAGATACGGCTTAAGTTTTGAACTGAATTGTAATAAAACTATTCCTTTGTTTGCTTTATAATGAGCAGAATTCAACCACGTGACTTGAATATACTCATTTAAATCTGGTTCATAAATTTCTATTGATCGTTGAATCAAACGCTTGGTAATTTTGCGTAATTCAGTGTATCGACTGTCAACATTCACCATGGTTAATCTTGCAAGTTCAGAAATATCCATGACATGTTCTTTAAAGTCTTCGTCATCAGGTCTGATCTGAGTGAGAAGCCAAAGGATTACTTGTGATTCTTGCAAGCTCAGACGATACCGCGCTTCTACTAACGAATTGCTTTTCACAACGTATTTGATTGGTTCTTTCTGTACCAAATTTTGATTCATACGTTCTACTCCAAATAGATATCTTAACAGAAGTTATACACATACAACTATATTATTCAAGTTGCTTTTAACAACAGAAAAGTTGCTTTTAACAACAGAAAAGTTGCTTTTAACAACAGAAAAGTTGCTTTTAACACCTTAAAAACCAACAAATACAACGGCTTAAAGCCCCCGAAAATACATAAACTTATTTATAAGTTTAAAAAACAAGTAAAAAGAAAAAACAGAAAGTGAAGATTTTCTGTGGATAACTCAATCACCTATCAAAAAATCACTAGCGCTTTCTTTTCTAAGTTTCTAAGGTTACCTAAATCAAATTAGAAACCTAACATTGCATGAATTATTTATCTGTAGAGATTCTCGGCTACATTGCTGACCTTATATCAACTTTGGCCTTTTTCCCTCAAGTTCTGAAAGTTTGGAAGACTAACTCTACCAACGGCCTTTCCATGGCTATGTACATCCTCTACCTGATTAGTCTGATACTATGGTCAGTGTATGCTTGGGTGATTCATGCGTACTCCCTGCTGCTGACAGAAGTCATAACGGCTCTACTCGTTGGCTATATTCTCGTCAAAATCACCAACAAAACTTAATTTGCATTTAGAGCGTCTTACAGGCGGCTTTGGGTGTAAGATTATAATCTTATCGTCGAAAGGGTTGAAGAGCGCTCAGCGGGCTTTTATTGAGGTGATAATAGGCATACTATCTGTGTGGAGAGTTGGGATACTTTTTAAAGTCCCAATGTCATTTGTTGGCTAGCTATCTAACCCCACTGAAAGTGTAATTAAAAGTGTGTAATTTATATTTAACTCCCTAACCTGTAATATCAAAAGTCTGTTGATAGACTTCATTTACAGGCAAACCTATAGCATTAATATCAAATTTTAGCGATGATTCAACTTTGCTACTTGCACTATGGATTCTAAAGTTGATACTATATCCGTGATTAAACACCACAGTTTTTGAATACTGACCGCCATTCTTACTGTTAATGACATTGATACTGTCTGGGTATTTCGTTCTTCTTATGGCTAAGGTGTTGTTAAAGTTGAAGCCTTGTATTGATACGCGTTTCTGCCTTTCACAAATTACCTTGTAAAAGTCATGCTTACCAACTAAATACGAAATGATAGACTTACCAACTTCGGCTTGTTTTTCTGCACCTTGCTCGCATAGATTTTTAATCTCATCCGCCCATGCATCTAACACAGGCCAATAGTATTCATTGGCTTTATCAGCAACATCATCCCAAAGCATGGTTCTGTTGGAGTCTTTTCTTAGTTTTGTTAGTTTGGCAAATAGTGGCTTTACCTTAGTCCAGTAATCGGCACTGCAACCATTAACATCTATACCCCAAACTTTAATGAAGTTGCATTTACCTGAAAGTCTTGAATGTTTGAGAGCTTGATGATTGTGTTTACAAGATATACCTAATACCTTACCGCCAACATATAGTAAAACATCCCTCACATCACCATGCTTACCTGCGCTATCCGTATTAAACTCTATTTTTTTGTCGGTGCTTGATGCTATAAGCGCATTTTCTTTTGCAAGTATATGCGCCAATGCGATGTCAGCAGCTTTAATGAAAGAGGTTTTGATATTCTCATTCATTTTTTCGTAGGAACTTTCAGCAATCTTGGCAAATGGACTTGCGGTAATAGCCGCGCCAGTTTGTCGGCTTATGGAGTATCCAACCGCCCACTCAAAAGCTCTGCCAAAATCGGTCTGAGTTGGTTTTTTAGTTGTAGTCATTTCAGCACCAAATCTTCTTTAATCGTCTTTGCCACCCAATAAGCCAAATCAACAGGCACTGCGTTACCGATCATCTTATAGGCATTACGCATGTTGGTATAAACAAACTCATAATCATCAGGGAATGTTTGTATTCTCGCGCACTCGCGTATAGTTAAGCGCCTGTATTTGCTTTCGTGACCTTGAGCAAATTTTCGTAATTTTTGACCTTCTACCTTCACCATTTTAGGAGCTTGTGGGTGAAAGGGTATATGCCTATCAGTAGCTAATATGGTATATGACTGCTCATCCCACGACCTTACACGATTGCGCGACATGAATATAGATGAATATCCGCTATCCATAAACTCATGGTTTTTAACCTTTTTAGTTGCGCCAATTTTCAATTTAGCCAAATCACCAATGGCATCACGCAATGTTGTTTTAGTATTAAGTGGCTCAGGGAACTTAAAAGTTTTATTGAGTGATTGATGGTAGCCAACTATAAAAACGCGCTCTCTGTCTTGAGGAACACCATAATCACTGGCTTTTAATAGCTTCCAGCTAACAACATAACCTTCACTCTCAAACAGTTTGATTATTTGTTTGAAAGATTCCATATTACGAGCATGAATTAAGCCGTGGACATTTTCAACAACAAAGAATGTAGGCTTGGTGCGTTTAATCACGCGCAAGTATTCAAAAAACAATTTGCCTCTAGGGTCTTCAATGCCGCGCCGCGCACCTGCTTCTGACCATGATTGACAAGGCGGTCCGCCAATCACTCCCGTGACAGTTTCAGGTAAATCATCATCAGGAATATCACGGATTGAACGCCCATCAAACTTAGTTTTAGGAAAGTATTTTTGATACGATGGGGATATAGTTTTGTCGTATTCGTTTGCCCATACGGTTTTAAACCCAGCTTTTTCAAAGCCAATATCCATGCCGCCTGCACCTGCAAACAACGAAACTAGCGATAGTTGCTTTTTGCTAAATTCTTTAACGGCGTTAAGTTTTGCTTTTGGTGAACCATAACTTAAAACGACATCAACAACCTTTTCTAATCTATCAAGGCTCATGATGTAGCTCCAATTAAATTCGCATAGGTAAGCCTTACCCCGTTAGTTTTTCTAATCAAAGCATCAATACGGTCTATTGTATGCACTTTGCAATTACCTTCATTTAATCTGTATGTGACTTCATCCACATAGCGTTGTAAGTGCTTTTCACTGAATTGGTGATAAACACCATAGAAGCCACGTTTTAATACCGCCCATACGCTTTCTATGCCATTGGTATGCGCCATACCATCCACGAACTTAGCACTATGGTTGACTACAAAATGTGCGTAAGGAACGCCTAAGTAAGACCTATGTTCGTCCGTACATAGAATTGAACTGGCACATATTGTGTTAGCTAATTCAGATTGTATCGTATCTGCTTTAGTGTCAAGCAACACTGTCGCTTTAACATGGGGAGTGACAGTTACCCTAAGCCATCACTTACTATTCATCAATATTTAGCAATCTGAGCGTGCCTAACTTTTAAAACTCAAACAGCAATTTTTGACACGAATGAATTTGATACCCAAAAAGCATTAAGCTGTTTGCATGACAAAGTTTAGCCTGGTATATTTGTTTTGTTGGAAGCTCAATCAGGCACTTAATAAGCCGCAAAAAAAAGCTTCCAACGCTCTTGTTTATTTTGAAAGCCAATTTTCTCATTTCAAGTCAAAAATACCATCAACTGCAACTCTCACTCTCCAATCATCGTTAACATATAACTTAAAAACTCATATGTGATCTCTGAACATTATTCGGACGCTCAAATGACAATTAATGAAGTTGTTATTCAAATCGTCTGTATGAGCTTGTATGGCGTTTTTCTTAAATTAACTTAACCCCGTCTAGAAATAAAAAAAATTACAAGATAATGATATTAAATATAAACAGATGTTGACAGAAGTAATAATATTTAGTAAAAAACTACCTAATAACAAAAAAGGAAAACAAAGAAATGTTATTTGGAAGTTTTATTCGCGAAAAACGGCTCGAGAAAGGATATACGGTACGAAAATTCTGTGAAATTCTAGATGTTAGTCAGACTTTTCTTTCACGCATGGAACGCAATGAAATCCCTGCACCAGGTGAAGAAAAAATTCGGATTATGGCAGAAAAACTGGATGTTAATCCTGAAAAATTAATCTTCATGGCAAATAAAATGCCAGCAGAGGTCAAAAAAATGATCATTGACAGGCCTGATATTGTTCCCATTTTAAGGGTTGCTAGCACAAAAAACCCTGATGAAATTAGGAAAATTTTTGATTTAATTGCCGGACGAAAAGATTAAACAATGGAAGAAATTCCCAATCTAACTGAATTTGACATTCAACAAAAAACCTGGCAGATTTTGAACGCCGCTTATCCTGAAGGTATCCCTGTTCCTATCCCTATCGAAGATCTTATTGAGCTTCACTTTAAGGTTGGATTGGAATTTACAGATTTTGAAGAAGATTTTAAAACAGCAAATATTGACGTAAAAGCTGATGGTTTCACTTGTTTTTTTCAAGATAAAATATTTATAAATTCGCCACTTAACCAAAAAGGGCAAAAGAAAAGAACGCGCTTTTCAATGTCCCATGAATTGGGTCACTACGTTCTTCATCGCCATTATTTGTATGTTGGGAAAACGCCATCTCAATGTTCAGATCTCTATCTAAAAAATCATCTTGAGCTTGACAAGCAAGCTGATAAATTTGCAGCTCATCTTTTGATACCGACACCTCTGCTCTATAAAAAGTGGCTTGAATGGTGTAAAAATTACTATTTTCTGTTTTCTTATCAAAAAGACTATTCTTTTCTTAAGTCGATGGGTTCCTCTTTGGCAGATGACTTTGAGGTTTCTCTTACAAGTATGAATATTCAATTACTTAATTTTGATTTTTTTAGCGACATCAATCTTCTTTATAATACAGATTTATCTCCTCTAACTATGCAGAATATTCAAAAAAAGTGCATGGTATCTCCTATCTTATAATTTATTAGATGATTATTTTGTGAATAATTTATCTATTGTTTTTATTTATATCTATGATAATATAATAGTAGTTTATTAGTAACTTAATGTTATATGTAGAGATAAAAATGATATTAGAACACACTCAATCGACCGACAAACTATTAAGTCGCAGGGAAGCAGCTGAAATGCTTGGTGTCAAGGAAACCACGCTAGCGTCTTGGCACACCACTAGCCGCTATCCCCTAACAGTCGTTAAAGTTGGAAAACTAGCAAAGTACAGGGTTTCTGACATCAATCGCTTTCTTGAAAGACGTTCCATTACCCACGAACAAGTTGACGTATAACGGAATCACGCTATGACAGATTTACAAGGTAGCGTCCTTTCTTTTTTAGGTCAAACTTCCCTTCAGAAATTTGATGATCTTCCCAAAGTAATTGGAGTTCAATCATGACTCCATCTGAACTTGAATACATCGCTCGAGGACTTGGAAAATCACAACGCAGCGGCAATGGATTTGTAGCCCGGTGTCCAGCTCATGATGATCAGAACCCAAGTTTATCTCTTTCTCTTGGCGACCAAGGGCAGTTTTTAGCTCATTGTCATGCAGGTTGCTCTTTTAAAAATATTATCGATGCCTTACGTGACAAAGGCTTACTCCCAGACGAAGATCCGTCATTCTATCAAAAACCAGTAACGACAAAACTAAAGCAAGAAGCTAACAGCAATTCTCCCTACGCGCGAGACCTTTGGACACATTCCCAGCAGATTCAAGGAACGGTTGGAGAAGTTTATCTGCAATCAAGGCTGGGCGACAATCTCACTGATATTCCGATAACATTACGGTTTTTGCCTAGCTTGAATCATAAGTCATCAGAACAAGACTATCCTTGCATTATCGCTGCAGTAACACACTATCCGGATAAAACAGTAACGGCTCTGCTCAGAATTTATCTTGCACATGATGGAAGCGGAAAAGCCCCTGTAAGTCCTAACAAGATGATGCTTGGAAACTGCAAGGGAGGTGCCATTCGTTTAGGCGCAGCAACAGAAGAACTCATTATATGTGAGGGACTTGAAGATGGTCTTAGCTTAATGATTGCCCTTAACAAACCCATCTGGGTAGCCGGATCAGCTTCCTTGCTTGAACATGTAATAATGCCGGCTCTTCCCTTAGCGAGTATTGTGTATTTGGCTCAGGATAATGACGTGGCCGGAGAGTCGGCAATTAAAAAATTGGGGAATCGTCTTTGTGCCGAGGGGCGTGATGTCAATATACTCAAGCCGCCTCAGGCATACAAAGATTTTAATCAGATTTTCCAAGAACAAATGTTGAACGACTATCAAAACATTCAACAGAACCACCAAGATGAAAGAAAGAACCAAGATGAATTCTAATACTAATGCTAGTAAAATTATTCAGCAATGTCTAGCTAAATCAACTAAATTTGTTCCGACGAAAGAAGAAATAGATAATGATCACCCATGGCCAGACCCATTACCTATCAAAGTAGAATTGCTTAGGGTTCAGCCATTTGATGATCGTTTACTGCCTGAGCCTCTTGCTACCTTTGTAAAAGATTGCGCATTTAGAATGCAATGTCCTCCCGATTATATCGCTGCTGCTTTAATCACAATGCTCAGTTCTCTGATAGGGGCTTCCTGTGCCGTTAAACCTAAAAAATTCGATGATTGGGTTGTTATTCCTAATCTGTGGGGCGGAATCATTGGAGAGCCGAGTACCCTTAAAACACCAGCGATTACTGAAGCCTTCTCACCGCTGCATAAATTAGAGAAGGAAGCCAACAAAGAATACGAAGAAAATTTCAAAGAATGGGATATCAAAAACAAAACATCCAAGATACGAGAAAATCTTGTGAACGTTGAAATAAGAGACCAAATGAAAAAGGATAAGTCTTTTACGGATCAACGCGCTCAGCAATATTATAACGAAAACAAACCGCAACAACATCCGAAGCCTATTCGTAAACGTTATAAAATAAACGATGCCACTATTGAAAAATTGCATGAAATTTTATCGGAAAATCCTCGTGGTGTAATGGTTTTTCGAGATGAACTTGTTGGCTTTCTCAACTTGTTTAATAAGCAGGGTCATGAAACAGATCGATCTTTTTATTTAGAAGCGTGGAATGGGTTTTTACCCGTTACCGTTGACCGTATACAAAGAGGAACCGTCGAGGCTGAAAATACGTGCGTGTCTATTTTTGGGAGTACCCAACCTGATAAGATTAAAGGTTACCTGTATAAAAGTTTATACGAAAACGATAATGACGGATTTCTGCAAAGATTTCAGCTTCTTGTTTATCCTGATCCTTTGAAGAAATGGCAATATGTCGATCAAGCTCCTGCAATGTCTGCGCAAGAAAAGTACTGTGAGTTGGCGGCTCAAATTGGGTCAGAAGATTTTCTTAATCTTATAACTGATCTGCAAGAAATTAAGGGAAAACAATGTTTTTCCTTCGATGATGAAGCGCAAGATCTCTTCATTATATGGTTAACCGAGCATGAGAATAGATTAAGAGCATTGGAAAGGGCAGATGACCCAATTGTTATCCAGCATCTCTCAAAATATCGCAAATTAATGCCCGCCTTAGCCCTGATCTTTCACCAGATAAATATCGCAACAGGCGGGATTAAAACAGGAAAAATAACGAAGGCATCTACCGTAAGGGCTATTTGTTGGTGCGAATACCTTGAATCCCACGCCCGTCGTATTTATGGAATGGCTCTTGATATCGGCACTAATGCTGCTTCAGTTCTTATTAGGAAAATTGAACAAGGCGCTCTTGGAACAAAATTTTCTCTTCGAGACATTTACAGAAAACAATGGTCGTTCTTAAAAGACAATAATAGTGCAGAGGCGGCTTGCGAAGAATTAGTAAAAGCTCATTGGCTTAAAGAAGTGTCAACACCGTCTTACCTAGGTCAAAAAATAAAAACTGAATACGCTGTCAATCCAAAGGTAACAATCACCAAAAAGGAGGAAATAGGCCATGAGTAAATGGCTTAATCTCCTCCACGAAATAGAAAAGGGGGAAAATGGCGGTTTTGAGCCAATGTCAGTTTTGTCAGTTGATAATTCGGGCGTATACAAAAAAATTAACACGCAAGACCGGTTAATAAAAAACTCTAGTGTTTCAGCCAATGTCAGTTTGTCAGTTTGTCCTAAGACACCTTTTTTTAATTTTAATTTTAATAAAAAAAATATTTTAAAAAGTCCCCAACAACGAACTGACAAAACTGACATTGGCGGATTTCCTAAGTTTTTTGAAAAAGAGAATAAACTATCATTTGAAGATATTGTCGTTGATGTAACGCGGTATCGCAGCGTGTTGGAGCAAACATATATCGATGCTGATCATGACGATTGGCATCGTGACGGCATGCCTCAGAAGTTTCGAGCTAGCGATCACACTTACGATGAGATGAAGATCGCATTGGCTAGATTCATCCAACGGGTTCACGGTCATGAAGCAGAGGTGACTGCAGCGGTGGATACATTTACCAAAACCCAAGAATCCTTGCCAGAACATCAAGAGTATTTGAATATACAAAAGATGTTTCCAATCTGTAATACACCTCAACTTAAGGGACAATCTGAACTTGCTTGGAAATCCTGCATGAAGGCTTATGGTGAAATGCCGGAATATAAGGTTTTGATGTCTGCCAAGAAGAGACAAGCCATGTTTGCCGCTTTAGTAGATAACGAGCCATCAAAAGAACATGTTCAATATTTAGTAAATTCTCTCGCCACGAGTTAATAAATTCTTTGTAACTTTTGTAACTTTGTAACAAATTAAATAAGTTATTGTTTTTTAACAATTTTTATGTAATTAACTCGTTACAAAAATCATTTTATGATTTGTAACTTTTGTAACAAGATAAAAAATGTCAAAAACAATAGCTTATTTAAGTTTTTGGTGTAGTTTTTCCAAGCTCATGACCTCAAGTGAAGACATCAGTGGAAATTTAGAGGTCAGAATGCCTATTTCTTGAGCAAATCGTTGATTCCTGCGGAACCTGTTGGAGTTAGGTATGTCGAGGCTATACGTTTCCACAAACTTACTAACAGATTGTGTGGATATCCGGTCGGGTGGAAAAGTTGTCTTGTTGTTTGGGGCGGAATTTTGGATATAAAACGCGCCACGATGGAGTGTTTTATATGATTAAAAAAACATGTATCACCATTGTTAATTTCCTTGCCATTACTCATTGGTTTTAGATAAAATTAAAATAATTTCAATGTTCTAGATAGGTTAAGTATGACATGACATTTCAGATTGGCAACAACGCAAACCCTAACGGTCGACCAAGGAAAGCACCTGACCCTAGATCTGAAATGGTTCAGGAATTTTGCAAGAAGAATCAGAAAAGCATTGAAGATGTCGGTAACCTGTTACTGAATAAAGCTTTGAAGGAAGAGCAGCCTTGGGCAATTAAGCTTGCGATGGAAATGTTCTATCCTAAAGCCGGTACTTACGCACCCGTTGAAAAGAACACCACACAAAACAACCTGAATGTTCACATGGCACCGCTGCTAAATAACATGTCCCAAGATGAGCATTCAGAACTATGGCAGCTGTTGATGCGTGCTAAGAACAGGACACCCGCCGTGATCAACGTGACGAATGATGAGGTGGAATAGCTTTTTTGATATCGGCTATTGTCTTTTTGCTGACGTTTACTTCTTTGCTAATCCATTGGTAGCCTTTACCTGCCGCAAGATAGATCTTTATTTTGTCAGCTTTATCTTTTGTTTCCTTGTTGGTGCTACCTGTTCGCCTGCCAAACTTTACGCCTGCCAATTTTGCTTTTTCTATTCCCGCCTTAGTCCTTGAATTAATCATTCCACGTTCCAACTCCGCAAAGACACCGGCTATTTGAAAAAAAGCCTTTCCCATAGGTGAAGTTGTATCCACTCTATCACCTAAATCCAGTGAAACTATATCAACATCCTTATTTTTCAAAAGTTCAACTATTTCGATCAGCCCCTTCAACGATCTGGCAATTCTGTCTATTTTATAGACCACGACGACATCTTTTTCTCTAAGCTCATTGAGCATATTTAGCAATTCGGTTCTATTATTGTCTTTTCCACTCATTAACTCACTAAAGATCTTGACGCATCCTGCTTTTTTCAATTCTTGTATTTGTAAATCAAGATCTTGAGTGTTGGTACTGACGCGAGCGTATCCTATCTTCATCTGATTCTCTCTAATTGTACTATTTAATCTTATTATTGACTATTGTACCAAATAGTACAATAAAATCAAGAAATATTAATTGGCTGTACTGGAATAGGGTGATTTTTAACGGTACAACAAAATTGTACTTTGTTTGTACCAATATCAACCGGTTAAATGGCATACATGAGTCAGATTACATCCACACCAAACCTTGATGGGGGGGCTAGGGGGGCGGTGGGTATCCCATCGATCAGAAAAAGAATTTGATGTTGATATAGGTAACACGATAGATTGAGTTGACTTGACTCTGTTACATGTCCAAAGAAAGGACGATCATGACCAACAGGTTCAAAACGACCACCCAACCAGCAACTTCAATTGTTTCCAAAAAGACAATCCTCACACTCATTTTGCTCTTATCATCATAGTTCATTTCATGTGGTCAACAAAGCACTCATACGTGATCGCTCAGAGGTATTTGAACATCTAGATGTAGAGAATTATAGATCACCATCCAAATTCTCTTGTACGACGCTCTAAATGCAACTAACAATCAGCGACAACAATCGTGTTAATGTCTGGAATGAGAAAAAGTTAATATTAACACCTCGTCATTTTTCCAGTAAATCCGCGGCTTTTATCAATTTGTTTAATAAAATGCAATTATTTTATCCTTTACAAAGCATTGATTATGCATTTCGGTGACAAATAGGTCATTCAAAGCAGAAAAATAGCATGGGCATATTATCTTCCTTAACGCGAGAGCAAAAAGAGGCTGTCGGTCTCTTGCAGATAGGTACTTTTCTTGAGTATTTTGACCTCATGCTATACGTTCACATGGCTGTCCTGCTCAATGAGCTTTTTTTCCCTAAAACCGATCCTCATACCGCCGCCCTTCTTACCGCTTTTGCTTTTTGTTCAACATTTGTTTTGAGGCCTTTTGGCGCCCTAATTTTTGGATATATTGGAGATCAAATCGGGAGAAAAACTACGGTTATCATCACCACCATCATGATGTCTATTTCATGTGTCATTATGGCAAATTTGCCAACATATGCTCAGATAGGAATATCTTCCGCTTGGATTGTCACAATATGTCGTGTGGCACAGGGGCTTTCTTCGATGGGGGAAGTTGTAGGAGCACAGATTTACGTAACAGAAATAACAAAGCCGCCGTGTCAATATCCAGCCGTTTCTTTTATTAGCATTGCATCGGCTATAGGTTCTATTATGGCGCTTGGAGTGGCCTCATTAGTAACTCATTTTGACTTTAACTGGCGAATCGCTTTTTGGATTGGAGCAGGGATTGCAGTTGTAGGCTCAATGGCGCGGATGAAACTTCGTGAAACCCCAGAATTTGTAGATATGAAAAGGAAAAAACAAAAAGAGATAGAACAATATGAATCCAACGAAAAAGTCAAACTTTCAAAGTTTCAACGTCTCAAAAAACAAGTTCAACAAGAAAAAATAAGCAAAAAAAATCTAGCTGCTTATTTTTTTATTAATTGTGGGTGGCCTTTATCTTTTTATCTTACTTATATGTACTTTAATCCATTACTGAAAGAAAACTATTATTATTCTGCAGAAGATATTATCTTCCACAATTTTTTAGTATCCATTAGCGTTTTTATGTTTGATGTACTTTGGACATTTCTGAGTTATAAAATTCACCCCCTAAAAATACTAAAAGGAAGAGGTATGATACTTCTTATCTTTTTTTGTTTATTCCCTTTCTTAATTGTAAACACTACCCACCATTTTCAGATTTTTGGGTTGCAAGCTTTTCTCTTAATCATTTCTTTGGCTCAAATGCCTGCTGCTTCTGTTTTTATAAAATATTTTCCTGTTTTTAAGAGGTTTACAGCAACAAGTTTTACATATGCGGTTACGCGGGCTCTGATGTATATCATCACTTCTTTTGGGCTTGTATATCTCACAGAAGCATTTGGACACTATGGTCTTTGGTTAATTATGTTGCCTGTAACAATATTATTTTTATGGGGTGTAAATCACTTCGTCAAGCTAGAAAAAGCGTCCGGCAATTTTCCATCATCTCGTAAACCTGACGGCTTGAATATCAAATGCTAATTACCCTGAAACGCACGTTTGTTTATTTCCTAATCGTCAATTATCTGCAGTTAACGTTGATGCCTTCCTTTGCTTTTGCAATGGAAAAAGATGAGATTTTGCAGGCGTTGCCTCGTCTGGAGCCGATAAAACCTTCTTCTGTCGAAGAAAGAGACGGCTGGGAACGACCCGCTGTGCTGTCTCCTGCAATCGCCTCTAAAGCGTTACCGGTTCTGACTATTTCTTTGCACCGGCAAGACAATAACCGCTTTCGGCTGCAGATGCAGCAGACGGGTGCTGACGTCTATTCGGAGATCTTGTCCAAAGGAAAGGCGGCAAGAGACTATCAAGGTCATAAAATTGACCTGAACCTTGCGGATGCGTTGACCACCCAAGTTGTTTTTACAACGATCAATCCTGCATGCAATTATCTTTTTGACATTGATGGACACTTGAATCTGGGAGGGAGTCTTGAAACTGAAGGATATTTTAAAGTTCAAAAAGCCAACAGCTTTTCCTTGCCCGCAAATCTGCTGGCTGACTCGGGGCTATTCCTTGATAATATTAAAACGTTGACTCAAGAAGGCTCGACTGCTCCTCGGGTGATTGCCAAACGGGGTGCCATTGACATTCGGGCGGCAGGTGATAATAAACCTTTAGAACTCAAGGCCGTTCTTGAAGCGAGGACAGGGATCAGGATTGAGACGGATACCGGGGATCTGGTCATCGCGTCGGATATCAAAACCCCCTCAACAATCTTCTTAAAAAGCAAAGGCAATACGTTGCTTAAAAAAACCTCTCTAATAGGTGTGGGCGGGATAGAGATCACAAGCGCCGGGACGGTGATGTCTTCTGAAGGTTTACTCACCTTACTCACCAATAAGCTTTTAGGGGTAACGGCAAAAAGGTTTGATCTGAAAGCCGGTAATTATGTCGGATTGGAAGGAATTCATCTGCAGGCTTCGAGCCTCAAGATCGGCAATGATCAACAATCTCCTCAATTTCAGACTAACGGCAACATTGTTGTGAAGTCTCCGGGGGAGATAGAGCTTTTACTCAGCTCTTTTCAAGCGGGGGGAGATCTTTCTTTTATAGGCGGCGGCGATATTAAGATCATTGACGGGCAATTTAATGCCGCAAACATCTGTTTTCCTATAGATACAGGCACGGTTACTCTGGGTAACATCTCAACGGTTCCGCAACTAACAGCGAGAAAAGCCATAGGGTTAAGAGGAAAAAACGTTCTTTTCAGAAACGGTAAGCTCAGAGCAGGGGGGAGCGGGATCAGCGTGTATGCAACCACCGGCCTTCTTGAGATCGGGAGTTCGACGACATGTCCGGTGATAAAAAGCAATCAATCTCTTCGTCTCCATGGGAATAAGAAAACGCTCATCCATAATGCTGAGATCACGTCTCTTGCGGGCATTCGAGTCGCAGGAACGCAAGTAAAATTGGGATGCTCCGCCAAAATCCCTATGATCAAGACGCCTTCTACCCTGGAGATCATCGGCGATAAACTGGAGATTATCAATGCTGACTTAACGGGGCTTTCGGGAATTGATGTGACTTGCCGCAAGGATAATTTAATGTTAGGCCATTATCCTATCGCGCCTTTTAACACAAACAATCTTCTAACGCTGAATGCCTGTGGGGGGCTGACAATCCATAAACCGTTTGTGAACCAACGAGCAAATATCAAGATCAATACGGCCTCCAAAGGATTAGCGCTGGGGGAAAAAGGAAAAGCGCCCGTTGATCTTTATTGTGACGGAACATTCAGTTTTTCGGGAAACTGCATCGGCTTCGTAAACGGCAATATTTTAAGTCGGGGAGAGATGAAGCTTGAGTCGACTCAACCGCTGACATTAGGGGGTTCGCTCCTCATTAAGCAGGGTCGGAAAATTGACTTAATCGGCACGGGTCAGTATCTTATGACGCTGGCTCATCTGAATATTAAAGCGCCTGCTTTTAAGTTGATAGGTAGTAGCTTAGGGGCTAGAACAGCCCATTTTGACGTTCCAATCCTGACTAATATCGGTGGCTTCATTGATATCAAAGGCAACACGACCGGAACAATAACGACATTGATGAATCAGATTCTCGGTCTAACGCTAGTTCAATACAAATACCATGGCGGCAAGTTTGAGAATTACCGTGATTCTTGTTTGAAAAAGCTGCCTCGGGGGCGCGTGCAAATCGGCGGCAATCTCACGTTACCCCAATTGGTAAATGGCATTAATCTTGGTAGCGATTGGTATGTGGCCGGTAAATCGACCTCCAAAACCCTGATTCAAGATCAGATCTATAGTCAGGTCGTTTCTCAGATTCCTTTTGTTCCCGAAACACAGACAAAGTGGGACTCTTATCTCTCAGGAGCAAAGTTGGACTCTTATCTCTTAAGTGCCTTTCCTGAACAGGGTCTACCCTGTCCTTCTGTTTCTGAATATTATAAATTAACGCCCTATATGGAACCCTTTATTAAAGTAGAGAGAACCGTAACACAACAAAATGACTTTAAACGAATAATTGAAGAACTGAAATCTGAACGCCGTTACAATCAAAGTCTGCAAATCCACCCGACTCATTCATACGGCAAGGGGTTGGTCGTGCCTTTTCAAGATCAGGTGATTGTGCATGGGACGTTACAAACGCCCAACTTGGCGATAGCAGCCAATAGCCTCGTCATCGGCCGACAGTTACAAGATTTTGAGTCAAAGATGAAGCCGTTTATCAAAGTGCAAGATCTTTCTAATTTTCAAGTACCGACGCAATTGGCGATCTTCACGCCGACAGACCCGGTTGCGCTGATTCATCCGCCGCATCTGTTTCGCATCGACCCGAAAACCTTGCCGCCTGCCGTCATCATTAGCCCGAATCGGCTTTACCTCAATCCAACATTACCCCGTCAGTATGATCCGTGGTTTGAAATTCAGCAGGTGATGAGTGCGATTCAGGCCAACCTCAATCGTGGCTATCTGGATGAGGCAACGACACAGCCGGAAGCGATCTATCGCCAACTCCTCAAAAACGCGCAAGACCTTTATCAACAGTATCAAGATCAAGGCAACGGCAAGATACCTGCTCTGCAAGGAGTCAGTCAGTCGATTGTCTTCAAACAATCGGGGACGCTTGAGCTGGAAAAGGGCAAAAAGATCTCACTGACAAAGCCGGTGTTGATTTATGAAGAAATGGCGCTCAATGGGATCAATTCGTTGCGAGGCAGTCTTGTTTGGCCACCCTCATGGGAGAAAGCCACGAAAAGTATCAGAGATAACCGTGGCGGGATCATCGCCGACAACATCCTGTTAAAAGCAAATACCTTGCAGATTGACGGGCGTCTGCATGCCGATACGACAGGGGCTTATCAAACGCGAAACACTATTATCAACGGCGGTACTATATCTTCCGGCTCCAACAGCACCACCGTGTTACAGGCGCAGAAACTTCTCGTCATGCAGCCAACAGAGCGTGTCAATGAGCATGGCATCAAAGAAACCGTGTTTGCTAAGGTGGAGAGCCAAGGTCGTACCGGCATTGAAGCGGGCGTAATGGAAATAAAAGCAGGTCAAATATCCTCGACCTCAACCGATCCAAAAGCCATGCTCCTCCAAGGCAATAACGCGCGTTTGGGAGCGGTGAAAACCATTCATGCCATTGAGAACGGGACGAAAGAAACGGCAACTGTAACAACGATTTCTTCAAAAGGCGGGACAACGCTACGGTTTGGTCAATCGCTGGTGGGTGAGGCACCGTATCTGGAAGGCAAAAATCTGAAGGTCACGGCTCCCAAGATCGAGATGCTTCCCGTAACCTTGAGGCAAGAACAACAGTGGACAGAGATTAAAAAAGGTTGGTGGAAAGACACCGAGAAAACGATTCACAAGATCATCGAGACAAATATTTTACCCCATTATCAAGCTGATGAGACGATCACCTTCATCGGCAACCAAACACACACGGCGCCGAAGATTGACGCCCCGAAAACGGTGTTGACCAGCTCCACAGGGACAGTTTCTTTGAAATTAGCGCCCCAAAATCGTCAAGAATTGATTGCCGAAAAAAGCTCAAGCTTGGTTTTTAACAAGCAAAAGATCGAACGCCATGATCATCTCACCTACCTATCGCCGCAAATTACAGGTGATCTAAGCATTGAGGCACGCAAAGCGATTGTTGAGACGGTCGAAGGACTGCTCTGCCCCAAGATACGGGTCAAGGGTACGCTCACGAACAGCATCCTCTCGGAAGTGCACAACGTGGATGTGAAAAGCTCAAGGACTCTGTCGGGACTCGTGGCGGCTTTAACAGCGTTAGCGATTACCGTCGGAACCGGTGGAAGCGGTTCTCTACTGGCAACCGGTCTGGGTCTGGGTGGAAATACGCTCGTCATCGGTGCCGGTCAAGCGCTGGTCACGGGTACGGCCACCCAATGCACTCTTGGCACGCTTAATAATGATTTTGATCCCCTCAAAGGCATACAGACGGTTTTTTCCAAAGAAGGCTCGTTATCGGTTGGCACCGGTATCATTACCTCAGGCGTGCTGGGCGGTATGGGGATCACTGCACCCGGATATAATGCCTCGATGACTGACATAACCCGATATGTCGGCACTAAGACTCTCGTATCAAGCGGCGTCAATCTCGCGTTTAATAACAACAGTCTCGAGGAGACGTTGCGTAAGGGCGGCATCAACTTTGTCACGGATATAGTGGGGGTGATGGGTGCAAATTACCTCGGTGAGCTTTATCAGAATGGAAAAGGGAGTATCGACTTTGCTACGCACAAGATTCTCCACGGCGTCTTAGGAGCGGGTCTCGGGGCTTTGAAAGGCGACCCCCTTGCCGGAGCGCTGGGCGGGATGGTGGCGGAAACGGTTGCCGATCTGATCAGCGATGATGTCGAAGACATCGCGGTCAGAGTCCATGAAAAGGCAGAAGAGCAAGGCATTGAATTCGGCAGCCAAGCCCACAAGGAGCTGATCGAGAAAGAAGTTCAAACCACCGTCAATTGGTCAAAGGTAGGCGCCATTCTCGCCGTGTCGTTGGCGAAAAGGGATATCGATGTCGGTGTCGATGTTGCAACCAATGCACTCGAGAATAACTTCCTGCCGATGGTTATCGGGGCTGTTTATGTCGCTAATCTTGCCATGACGACGTACGATGCTTATGAAGCTTATCAGGAAGATGGGGTGGAAGGTGTCGTTGAAAGTGTTGCCACAGATGTCGTCATGGGAGCGATGACGGGCGGCGCTTTCAAGATTATCGGCAAAGGAGCCAAGGTAG
>Ga0315908_10001337_pt1 | contig 18603 bp, 20 predicted proteins | sample LakEriMetagenome_12_FD_203520 | JGI IMG/M metagenome (GOLD analysis project Ga0315908, IMG submission 203520) | Freshwater fungal communities from buoy surface, Lake Erie, Ohio, United States - Buoy 4 MA124 | ecosystem: Environmental > Aquatic > Freshwater > Lake > Lake biofilm | place: USA... | reverse complement strand
AAGGGCCGCAAGGCGCTCAAGCGCAAAAAGGCCGCCGGGTTTCGCGACTGGGTGCAAAAGCGCTTCAGCGGCAAACGCTGGCGCCAAACCGGCAAGAAGGCCCGCACGCTGCGCGAGGGTCCGATGACCGTCCTGGCCGCACTGGCGCTGGACCGCGCTTGGGCCGAGGCGCTGTCAAACGGCGCCGATCTTCTGCAAATGTCGGCCCGCGCGCAGCACGACCTGCGCAAAGACCTCAAGGCCCTGCGCTACCTCAGCGAATTCTTCCAAGACCTCTGGCCCGAGGCCCCGTCAGACCTGTTTCTGGCCGATCTGCGCGCCATGCAGGACGATCTGGGCGAGGTCAGCGACTCTGAGACCGCCCGCGCCCTTGGCCATGACGACACCACCGACATCGGCGCCCCCCAGTCCCGCGCCGCGACCGCTTGGGCCAGCCTCGTGGCGCGCGGACCGTGGTGGCAGGCGGATCTGTTTGAGGCGGACAGCTGACACACCTCCTCGCGCACGTCGTGCACGCGTCGGTGCGGCCCCAGGAGGAGCGCACGACGTGCCCGACGCGTGACCCGGCGCGTTACCCCCGCCGCTTGTCCCACAAATCCGGCCGCCGCTCCTGCGTCAGCTTCTCCGCCTCGGCGCGGCGCCACTTGGCGATCTTGCTATGGTCCCCCCCGGTCAGCACCGCCGGAATCTCGCGGCCCTCCCACTCTTGCGGGCGGGTGTATTGCGGATGCTCCAACAGCCCGTGGGAATGGCTCTCCTCTTCAATGCTTTCGGCATTGCCCAAAACGCCGGGGATCAGCCGCACCGTCGCGTCCAGCATGGCCTGCGCGGCAATCTCGCCGCCGGTCAGCACGAAATCCCCCAAGGACACTTCCTCAATGTCCCAATGGTCCAGCACCCGCTGATCCACGCCTTCAAACCGACCACACAACAGCGTAATCCCATCCGCTGCCGCCCATTTGCGCGCGGTCGCCTGATCAAACGGCTTGCCGCGCGGCGACAGATAGACCACCGGCCAACGCGCCCGGTCGCGCGGGGTGCCATCGGCGGCCACCCGCAACGCGGCATCTACCACATCAGCGCGCAAGACCATCCCCGCGCCGCCCCCCGCTGGGGTGTCATCGACGTTGCGATGCTTGCCAAGACCAAAGCCCCGCAGATCAATCGCCTCCAACCGCCAGCGCCCCATCTCCAGCGCCTTGCCCGTCAACGACAGGCCCAAGGCCCCCGGAAAGGCATCCGGGAACAGCGTGACAATCTTGGCCACCCAAGCGCCCTTCAGCAAAAGCGGCTCTTCCATCAGGACACGCGGCTTCAAGCTGGCGCTGATCTGCAGCCGGCCATGGGATTTCGGCTTGTCAGGTGTCTCGCTCATGCGCGGCTCGCGGCTGAAAGGGTCATGCGCGGTTCTAACCGCCCCGGCACGGGGACGAAAGGGGCGATCAACCCTCCTCCCCCTCCAGCATCCGCATCACGCCGCGCATCGCCATTTTCGCCTGCTCCAACTCCTCAGGCGGCAGCTTGGCCCGGTTCAGCATGACAAACGGGTCCGCCAACCCCTCGACCGAACGGCGGTTGTGTGCGCCCGTCGGCGCCAACCCCTGCCGCAGCGCGTCGGGCATCCCGATAAGGTCGTAAAGCGCATCGACAAAGGCCAACCGCTGGCCCAGCAGGCGTTCCATCGGCGCGACATGCACCTCAGCCCTGCCCTGCAAAGCCGCGCGCAACGGCGCGATCACCGCCTCAAAATCGGCGGCGTCGGCGAAGTGCTTACAGAAGCGCCGTTGCTTCAGCATCAACTCCGGATGCAGCGCCAACTGCCAGTGCACCGACCGCAGCCAAGGCCCCGCCGCCCGGGTGGTCAGAAACACCCCCACCCCCGCCCCCGGAAACCGCGCCAAAAGCGCGTCCACGGCAGCCGGCACCGTGGTGACAGCGGCGCGATAGTCCACCACGCCAAACCGCCCCGGCAAATGGCCCACCAGATCTTCAGACGACACCACCAGATGCCGCCCCTCCAAGGGCGGCAGCCGCGCCACCCAGTCGCCCATCCCCTGCGCCAGCGCCCGCGAATCGCCCGTCAGGCAAAACTCCCGCGCCGCCTCGGCCGCGCGCGACAGATGCGGCGTGCCCTGCGGGGTCTCGAAATGGGCAAACCCAGCCAGCGCCGCGCGATGGGCGTTCAGCGTCACCTGCAGGCTGGTGGTGCCCGTCTTGTGAAACCCCGCATGCAGCACGATCCGCATGCTAAGGCTGCCCCCCTTTGACCAGCGCCCCCGCCTTGGCTATCGCCGCCTTCGCCCGCGTCAAAGCCTTGGCCAAGGCCGCCAACTCGGCCGCAGCCCCCGGCACACGGGCCGCCAGCGCCATCACATCCTCCGGATCCGGGCAATCGGCCAGCCGCTCCGGCTTCTGCGCCACCAAATCCGCACAGCGCGCGGCAAAGAGCGCCAGCGTCGGGCCATCCGTCAGCGCCCGAAACACCGCCATCGGATAGGTCGAGCCTTTCAGAACATCCACCACTGCAGGGTCGGTCGCATGCACCGCCGCCGCGCGGCGCACCACCGCCGTCGCCGATCCGTCATAGATCGGGTCCATCAACGCCACCCGCAGCGCCTCATGCGAGGTCTGCGTCGCCATCGCATGCAGATGATCGGCCAAAAGTCCGGGCGCCGCCTCGGGCGGCAGACGATCCAGCGCCGCCACCATCCGCGCCGCAACCTCGGTCTGGCGTTTCAGATCGTCAGCCGGGGCCGGGTCCTCTTCACCCTCCAGCCGCGCCAGCGCCTCGTCCAGAACAACCTCACCCGCATCGGCCCGCCACGGGTCCCAGATCATCCGCGCGAGCGGAATGGACAGGAAGGACACCGCCACCGGCAGCATCAACGGAATGGCAGGCATCACCCCCAAAACCCCGCCAATCCCCCGGCCAATCCCCAGACTGACCGCCACCAGCAAAAGCTGCACCAGGCTTTGGGTCAACAGCGCAATCAGCGCCTCGGGGCGCGACCAATCCGCCAGTGTGCGCGGCCATTGCTGGGGGCGCAGAATGAACAGCCACAGCAGAAAAATTCCAACAAACAAAGGAACAACGCGCCAGCCAAACCCGGCTATTCCGGCCAAAAGCGGCCCAAAATACAAAAGCGCCGTCGCCCCTTTGAGCAACCGCAAGCGTGCCTGCATGCCAAACCCCTAAACCAATGCACGACCATCGTGGCGCGGGGCGGGGCGTTAGTCCAGCCCCTCCGGCAGGTCCACCACCACCCGGCCCGCGGCCAGATCAACGGTCGGCACCGCGGCCAGCGTAAAGGGCAGCATCAGGGCAGTCTTGCGCCCCGGCCCGGTGATTTCCAAAATATCCCCAGCCCCATGATTGTGCACCGCGACAACCGAGCCAAGCATAACCCCGCCCGTGTCCACCGCCTGCAAGCCAATCAGGTCAGAATGATAAAACTCGTCATCCGGCAACGAAGGCAGCCGGGTGCGATCGACAAAAAGCTCGGTGCCGCGCAGCGCGTCGGCTTCTTCCTTGGTCTTGATGCCCGTGACGCGCGCGCCAAGGCCACCCGCCACCGGGCGCGTCAGCTTGACCACAAAACTGCGGCTGCCGTCTTCCGTGTACAAAGGGCCATAATCGGCAATCGCGGTGGGGTCAGCGCAAAACGACTTCAACCGCACCTCTCCGGCCACCCCAAAGGCCCCGGTGATCGCGCCAACACAGATCCGCTCACTGCTCATGGGTCACGCCTCACCTGTCAGGGCTGATGGATCACGGCTGAAAACGCGGCCCCTCATGGCAAAGGGGCCGCATTGGTGCAAAATCCACGTGGGTCAAACTGCCCACCGGCCGCCGCACAGGCACCCGCCTGCGTGGACCCGGCGAACTGGACACCGGCCCAAAACGACGCGGCACAGAGCGCAATCGTGATGGACCGGCGGATCAGACCCAATCCGGGGATGATCGAAAACAAGGCTTATTCAGAAGCCGGAGCTTCGGAACGTGCGGCCTTCTTGGCAGCGCGCTCAGCCATGGCTTTGCCGGGGGTGCCGGTCTTCGGGTTCGAACGGGCCTTCTTGGCCAGAACGCCAGCCGATTCCAAGAAGCGGGCAACGCGGTCAGTCGGCTGGGCGCCGGTGGCCAACAGGGCCTTGATGCGGTCAAGGTTCATCACAACGCGGTGCTCGTCGTCCTTGGCCAGCATCGGGTTATAGGTGCCCAGCTTTTCCAAGAAACGGCCGTCGCGCGGCATACGGCTGTCGGTGGCGACGATGGCATAGTGCGGACGCTTTTTGCTGCCACCACGGGCCAGACGGATTTTCAACGACATAGGGTAGTCTCCTTTGGGTTTTTCGTTTGGCGGCATCGCCGCCGGGGTTGGTTATTTCTGCAGTTTCTCGTGATGCCTGATGACTTCACCGATGATGAAGGTCAGGAATTTCTTTGCGAGGTCGGGATCAAGGTCGGCCTCGCGGGCCAGCTGTTCCAGCCGTGCCATCTGATGCGCCTCGCGGTTCGGGTCCGAAGGCGGCAAGTCATGCTCGGCCTTCAGCTTGCCGACCGCTTGCGTGCGCTTGAACCGCTCGGCCAGCGTGTAAACCAAAATGGCATCCAGCCGGTCGATCGACTGGCGATGCTCTTTCAACACCTCGGCAGCACGCGTGCTGGTATCGGTCATTGCGGCTCTCCGGTGTGGCAAGAAAGGTAAAGCGTGGGCGCAAGGCGCGAGTGAGGGGTCATGCGGCCCCCCGATCTGTCATTGAAAACCCGCCCGCCGCAGCGCGCAGGTCATGCACGATCACCACATCGCCGGGGTCAATCCCCGGACGGCTCGCGTCAATCCGACCGCCCAGCCGCAGGCCGAGCGCAATGGACCGCGCGTTGCCCCCATCGATGATATTGGTGATCTCATCCCAACCAAAGGCCCCACGCACCCAAACCATCACGGCGCGCGCCGCCTCAGCGGCAATGCCGCGCCCCTCAGCCTCGGGCACCACAAACCAGCCGAGTTCCGGCTCGGGATATTCGGCGGCGTGATAGATGCCCACCTCGCCGACATAGGCGCCGTTTTCCTCGACCGAGAACGGCCCATAGCCCATCAGCGGCCACTGCCCGACCTCAGACCCCCAAATCCGCCACGCCGCAGTGCGCGACAAGGGGCCACCCTCCCACACCGACCGGTCCGACGCATAAAACGCCGCCCGGTGCTGGAAATCCTCCAGCACGGGCATGCGCAGCGTCAAACGGCCTGTCTGCAGGGTGGGGGCTATCATTTCTTCTTCATCATCCCCGAAAGGCCCGCCGGCAGCGTCATCCCGCGCGGCATGCCGGGGAAACCACCGCCCATGCCCATGCCCTCTTTCATGCCCTTGGCGGCCGCGGCCAATTCGTCGGGCGACATCTTGGACGGATCAGGCAGGCCGCCCTTGCCCATCATCTGCTTGATGGCCTGCTTCATCATGCCACCCTTGCCCATCTTCTTCATCATGTCGGCCATCTGCTGATGCTGTTTCATCAGCTTGTTCAGCTCCGACACCTCCAGCCCCGCGCCCTTGGCGATCCGCTTCTTCCGGCTCGCCGCCAGCAAATCCGGATTGGCCCGCTCTTTCTTGGTCATCGAGTTGATCAGCGCGATCTGGCGCTGCAGCATCTTGTCGTTCAGACCCGCCGCCTCGGCCTGCTTGGCCATATTGCCCATGCCGGGCAACATCACCATCAAGCCCTGCATGCCACCCATCTTGACCATCTGCTCAAGCTGGCCGCGCATGTCGTTCATGTTAAAGAGACCCTTGGCGAACCGCTTGGCCATCCGCTCGGCCTGCTCGGCCTCAAAGGTCTCACGCGCCTTTTCCACCAGGGCAACAATATCGCCCATCCCCAGAATCCGGCCCGCCACCCGCTCGGCCTCAAAGGTCTCGATGGCGTCCATCTTCTCGCCCAGACCGACAAACCGGATCGGCTTGCCCGTCACAGCCCGCATCGACAGCGCAGCGCCACCGCGCCCGTCGCCATCCATCCGCGTCAGCACAACGCCGGTAATGCCTACCTTGCCGTCAAACTCGGTCGCCACATTCACGGCGTCCTGACCGGTCAGACCATCGACCACCAACAAGGTCTCACGCGGCTGCGCAATATCGCGCACCGCCTGCACCTCATCCATCAGCACTTCGTCAATGTGGAGACGTCCCGCGGTATCCAGAAACAGCACATCATAACCACCCAACGTGGCCTGAGTTTTCGCCCGCTTGGCGATCTGCACCGCAGTCTCGCCCTTGACGATCGGCAGGCTGTCAACGCCCACCTGACCCGCCAAAATCGCCAACTGCTCCATCGCGGCCGGACGGTTGGTGTCCAAAGACGCCAAGAGCACCTTCTTGCCGTTCTTGTCCTTCAACCGCTTGGCCAGCTTCGCCGTGGTCGTGGTTTTCCCCGACCCCTGCAAACCCACCATCAAGATCGCACTCGGCGGGTTGTCGATCTTCAGCGCATCCGGCGCACCGTCGCCCGCCAGCACATGCACCAACTCGTCGTGAACGATCTTCACCACCTGCTGGCCCGGCGTGACCGACTTCGTCACCGCCTGCCCCGTGGCCTTGACCTTCACCGCCTTGATGAAATCCCGCGCGACGGGCAACGAGACATCGGCCTCCAACAGCGCCGTCCGAACCTCGCGCAGCGCCGCATCGACATCGGCCTCACTCAAGGCGCCAGCCTTGGTCAGCTTGTCAAAGACCGACCCAAGGCGTTCGGAAAGGCTCTCAAACATCAGCGCATCCTTTTGACGGTTCAGCCCCAACAGGGGGGCGGCGGAGGGGTGTTCCCAAGCCCAAAGCGAAACGACACCTGCGGGCGCAACGCGCTGGCAGATGGCGATCCTTCGCACAGGGCCAAGGACCGGAAGCATGGGCCTCCGGGGAATTCAGAGGCGCGAATAGGGGGAAACGGCGGGGGAGTCAAGGAAGGAAGGCAAAGCGACCGCGAAAGGCGCCGCACAAGCCATCACCCCCCGCACCTCCCCCCCCAAGCAAAAGCGCCTCCCCTCCCCCTCGTGGGGAGGGGTTGGGGGTGGGGGCTAACAACCGCAATCTTTCTCCCTTGGCGCTTGACTTGACACATAGAGTCAACGACAACACCTCTCAAAGTTGCAGTCAATTATTCAAACAACATATTGAAAAAGCATGTTCATTAAGCGCATTCGTCTAAAGAACGGGTACAAACGATTTCACGATCTCACCATAGATTTAGGTGAGATGCCGAGCCGAATTGTTGCATTGGTCGGGCCAAACGGATGCGGGAAAAGTAGCGTTTTGGACGGTCTACTTCACCACGCGAGCGCACATGAAAGAGTTGGTAGCTCGGTGATGGGCGATATAGCATACCACTCCAGTGGTGGGAACTCAGCAACATATCAGAATATTGAAATTGAGTTTACCACTGGAAGTTTTCCCAATGTTCGAGAAATTAAGGCAGCCATCGGAAAACAAAACACGATTTTCTCGTTTCGCAGTCCTTACAGATATAATAGCAAACTTCGCATTGCGGAAACTCGAGCAGTTCCAGAAATTCGAAAGAATTCCTATGGCGCGGGTGACGCTGCAAGCCTAGATGCCAAGATGGAAGAAAACTATCGGCGTCTGTACTCTGTTTTTAATCGTTATCGTGATGAAAATGATGTTAAACCGAGTGAAGCACGAGCAAAAATAATTGGAGACTTGAATTTCTCAATAAGCAAGTGTCTCGATATTGAAATTTCCAATTTAGGAAACGTTGAAGGAAATCAAGGAACTCTTTACTTTAGAAAAGCAGATCACGCCACGGAATTTGATTTCAATGTGCTTTCATCGGGCGAAAAGGAGGTAGTTGATTTACTGCTCGATCTGTATCTACGGCAAGATGACTATGACGATACTGTTTTCCTGATTGACGAACCTGAACTTCATATTAACACAGCCATACAGGGCAAGCTACTTTTGGAGATTGACCGTTTGGTTGGGCCCAACTGTCAGATATGGCTCACCACACATAGCATAGGCTTTCTGAGAGCGCTTCAGAGCGAGATGCGTGACAAATGCCAAATTATTCAATTCCGCCCTGAGAACAAAATCGCGGCGAAACCTTGTCTTTTGAAGCCGCTTAAGATTGGTCCTGGCACTTGGCGCGAACTGTTTTCGATAGCACTCGACGACCTGGCTGAGCTTGTTAGCCCAACGACAATAATATATTGTGAGGGCAGAGCAGAGCCCGCACCCGGAGGGATCGAGCGAGGACTAGATGCGAAAGTGTTCAATAACATTTTCGCCGAGACGCGCCCAGACGCATTCTTCACGTCTAGTGGTGGAAATACTGAGCCAGACCAACGCAGCGCCATTGCGATTGCAATACTCGCAAAAGTTTTTCCCACAGTTCAGATTTTGGTGTTGAAGGATCGAGACATGGCCTCTGGAAAAGTTACGTCTGAGAATGATCGCATTGTTTATCTGCAGACAAATCCAAATAATCACCGTCTACTAAAACGTTGGGAGATTGAAAACTATCTCTACGATAAAGAAGTTTTAAAGTCATATTGTTTCGCCACATCCCTTGATTTTGATGAAGCTGCATATGACGGGTTAGTTTACAACATATATGATCAGAACCTCAAAGACGAAACTCAACGTATTAAGAACTTTTGCGGAATAAAAGGCAACGTTTCGCCGGACAGCTTCAAGCAGGCGTTATCTCACCACCTCAAGGAGGGAATGCAAGTTTTTGAGGAGCTAAGGGCCTGCATCTTTGATCGGGCATAATCCCCCCCTCACCCCACCTTCCCCTCCCAAGTCGCCTTGATCGCCCTCAGCCGCGCCGTCTCCACCGCCTTCCCCGCCAGCCGGGCCTCGGCGGCTTCCTTTGCCGCCTCCTGCGCGCGGATCACCGCAAAGATCTCATCCCGCACGCGGTGTTCCACCTCTTTCGGCGTCATCTCATAGCGGGCCTCGGCCTTCACCACCTCGGCCAGACGGGCGAGCATAAAGGCCCGCAGCACGGCGTTCATCCGCGTCAGGTGCCCCTGCCCCATGGCGCGGAAGAACCGGGCGACGTCCTGATCCACCCGCAGCGTGATCTTCGTTTTCAGCGGCTGTTCGCGGGACTGGGCGATGTCGTGCCATTCGGCCGGGATGCGGACAGACCCGTCAAGCTTCCAGCGCAGATCGGTTTCCAGATCGCGCAGCACTTGGCCAAGCTGGTGAAAGGCAAAGTCGGTTTGGGCTTTGGTGGGCATGGCAGACCTCTGGCCGTGGGCGATGGCCGATCCTGCCGTGGGGTGGGTTGAAGCCCCGTTACCCCCGCGCGCGCCCTGTCGGGACGGATGCCAGACGCAGGCCAGACGGGCGCGGGACGGCTTCGGGACGGGTCAGCCCACAATCCCCAGCATATCAATGGCCAAGCTGCCCCCCGCCAACCCCGCCACCGGAACCCCGGTCGAGGCTGGGCCGGGCATGGGAAAACGGGCATGGCGAACGGCCAGATTGCCGTGCAAATCCTCCGGCCCCGAACCCCCGACATAGTGGGTCGGGGCCTTCAAAATCGTCAAGTTTTGTTGGCGATCCAGCGCCAAAGCATCCATCGCCTGATGCGCCGCAGCGGCCAGATCGGCCCCGTGGCCTTGGGCAGAGATCCAAACAAAACAGCCACTTGTGCGCTTGATCGCCCCACCGGGCGTCTGCGACACCTGCACCGGATCGGGGGCCAAGGTCAGCACCGCCGCCACCCCAGCATCCCGCGGCAAAACCACCCGAGCCGCCGGATCCGGGTGCCACCGCTCCGGTGCCGGATCAGCCGCAAACCACTGCGCCGACAAAAGCCGCGCAGGGTCCAACCCCGCCAAAAGCCCCACCGCCCCCGCCATATCGCCCGCACGCAAGGCCACCAGCTCCACCGGACCGCCAGAAATCCGTGACAAACCAAGGGTTTGCTGGATCACCGGGGGTGCGGCAAGGGCATAAAGATCCACCTCAATCCGCATGCCCGGATAGTAGAAATGCGGCAACCGAACCGGCAAAAGCACCGCATCCGGAAACACCCCTCTCAAAGGCGCCAACACCTCGGACTCGTCCGCAGCATCATGATAAACCACGAGAATCGCAGGATAATGCCCCGGCAAGTGCGACAGCACCCCTTGCACCATCCCCGCCACCAACCCCGCCTGCGCCCTCGCATCGCCGGGATGCAGCACCTGCCCCTTGGTGTCCAAGGGGCACTGCCCACAGCTGACCGCCAACCCTTTTGCCGCCACCGCCAAAGAACAGGCCACCGGGATCGGCATTTGCCACATCAGACCCATCGGAAGATGCGTGATATCCTGCATGCAACGGCCCTCCCAGTTTGCGCTTCACCGCCTACCAGCGGGTCAAAGCCGCCTCGTCACTGTCCTTCGCCGCCACCCAATCAGCCCCGTTGGCACTGATTTCTTTCTTCCAGAACGGCGCGCGGGATTTGAGATAATCCATCAAAAACTCCGCCGCCGCAAAGGCATCTGCCCGGTGCGAGGCCGCCGTGGCGACCATCATGATCGGCTCCCCACTGCGCAAAACGCCATAGCGGTGAATGACCAAAGCATCCGCCAAACCCCAGCGCGCCACGGCCTGATCCATGATGGCCGAAACCGCCTTTTCGGTCATGCCGGGATAGTGCTCAATCTCCATCGCGGTCAGCTGCCCGCCGTTGTCACGCACCAATCCGCTAAAGGTCACAACCGCGCCGGCACCCTTCAAATCACGGGAAAAGCGGTTGGCCTCGGCCCCCAGATCAAAGGCCGCCTCTTGCACGGAAAGCCGCATCTCAGCCCCCTGTCATCGGCGGGAAAAAGGCCACTTCACGCACCCCGGTCAGGGGCGCGGAAAAGCCCGCAAGCTCTTGGTCCACCGCCACACGCAGGCTGGTTTTGTCGGCAAAAGCCAAGGCATGACCTTCCGAACGCACCTCCAACTCAGCCACCAACTCGGCAACCGTGGACGCCGAAGTCTCGATCCGTTCCCGGTTGGTGCCAATGCGCTCACGCAGCCAAGCGAAGTAAAGCACGTCGATCATTTCTCATCCCTCAGGAAGGGCTGCGCTTTGTGGAAATAATCAAGGCCCGTATAGGCGGTCAGCGCCGCCGCCACCCACATCAACACCAGCCCAACATCCCCCGCCAGCGACGCGCAATCGCGCTTGCCACAGGCGCGGATCGGGTCCGCCAACCCGGCACTCACCGCACTGGCATATTCCGCAGGCGTCATGCCCTGCATGGCCACCCCGTTCAGATATTCCAGCCCCGTGCCCAAGAACATCACCGCAATCGCCACCATCTGCGCGGTGGTTTTCCACTTTGCCAGTTTCGTAACCTTTAACGTCCCGGCCGATGCCCCCAGATATTCGCGCAGGCCCGACACAAACACCTCGCGGAACAAGATCACCGTGGCGGGCAAAATCAGCCATGGATTCATGCCGTTATACCCGGTGATCACCATGATCGCGATCACCACCATCGCCTTGTCGGCAATCGGATCCATCATCGCGCCGAACTTGGATTCCTGCTTCCACAGCCGCGCCAGATAGCCGTCAAACCAATCGGTGACCGCGGCCAGAATGAACAGCGACAGCGCAAACCAATCAGCCCAAGGGCGGTGGAAATACAAAAACATCACCGCAACGCCGGGGGCCGCCAAAAGGCGCAGCACAGTCAGGGTGTTGGGCAGGTTCCATGTCATGGCGTAATTCGTAGCGGAAGCCACGCGCGGGGGGAAGGGTGTAGGCGCACAACCTTGCGGCGGCGCGTTGACCGCGCGCATAGACGCCTCAGGTTGCGGGGATCCATCCAATCAAATTCCAACTATTGAATTTAATAAGAGGGCGTGTTAGATCACAATCCAATCTTAGCCCTTCGTTTTGGAGACTCTCATGAACCTCGATCGTTCCGTCACCCTGTTCGCTGGCTTCATGGTGCTGGCGTCGGTGATCCTCACCCAGCTCGTCAGCCCTTATTTCATGTGGTTCACCGTCTTCATCGGCGCGAACCTGATCCAGTCCTCGATGACAGGGTTCTGCCCGGCAGCCTCGGTCTTTCGGATGATGGGCATCAAAAGCGGCTGCGCATTCAAATAAAGCAAAGGCGCCCTGCGGGGCGCCTTTTTCGGTACGGGGGGTGGGTCAGACCAAAGCGGTCAGACCAGAAAGCCCCCATCGCTGTCGTCTCCGGCCTCTTCGACCAGCTTGTCGAAATCCGGCACCATTATGTGGCGCTTGCCCTCCAGCCCGATCACGCCGTCGCGTTTCAGCGCGCTCATCTGGCGGCTGACGGTTTCCAGCGTCAGGCCCAGATAATCGGCCATCTCCTCGCGCGTCAGCGGCAAATCAAAGGTCACATGGCCCGTGGCCGACCGCAGCTTCAGGCTGGCATCCCGCCGCGCGATGATCGACAGCAGCGAGGCGATCTTTTCCCGCGCCGTCTTGCGGCCCAACAGCAGCATCCATTCCCGCGCCGCGTCCAACTCGTCCAGCGTCATCTCCAACAGGCGCTGCGCGATATGGGGGGTCTGGATCATCAGCTCTTCAAAGGGCTTCTTGCGGAAACAGCACATCACCAGATCGGTCGCCGCCGTCACGTCATAGGCGGCAGACTGCCGCCCCGGACGGCCGACGAAATCGGAGGGCAGCAGCAGGCCCACCATCTGGCGACGGCCATCCTCCATGGTCTGGGTCAGCGTGGCGATCCCGGTCACGACCGAGCCGACAAAATCCATCCGGTCGCCCGACCAGATCACGGTCTGACCCGCCTGATAGCTGCGGTAGTATTTGATCTGCTCCAGCCTGACCAACTCATCCGTTTCACAGCGGGCGCAGACCGCGCGGTGGCGGATCGGGCAGGATTCGCAGTCTGGGGACAGGGTTTGAAGGTCAGGTTGCGGCATGCAGGCAATAATCCAGTTGATCTGCGTCAAAGCAATGCGACTTCTATCAAACTAAGCTAACCCAATGACCGTACAATCGCAACTGATGCGGCTGGGGCTTTTTGACGCCCGCGTGCCAAGATACACCTCTTACCCGACGGCCCCGCATTTTGTGGGCGGGGTGGGCCCCAAAACCTTTGCCCATTGGATCGAAGCGATCCCGGCAGGCAGCGAGATTTCGCTTTACCTGCATGTGCCGTTTTGCCGGCGATTGTGCTGGTTCTGCGCCTGCCGGACGCAAGGCACCTCGTCGGATGCGCCGGTTCTGGCCTATGCCAAAGTTCTGAAAACGGAAATCGCGCTGTTAAAGCGGCATTTGCCGCGCGGTGTGCGGCTCAGCCGCCTGCACTGGGGCGGTGGCACGCCCACGCTTTTGGCACCCGACTCGATGCGCGAATTGGCCGATGCGGTGTTCGATGCCGTCCCCATGGCCGAAGGGGCCGAGTTTTCGGTTGAGATTGACCCCAACGAAATCGACGCCGCCCGGCTCGATGCCTTGGCCGCCGCGGGCATGACCCGTGCTTCGATCGGGGTGCAGGATTTTGACCCTGAGATTCAGAAAACCATCGGGCGCGAGCAAAGCTATGAGCTGACAAAGCAGGTCGCCGACATGATCCGCGACCGCGGGATCACCAGCCTGAACGCCGATATCCTTTATGGCCTGCCGTTCCAGACCAGCGCCCGCATCTCGGATTCGGTGCAAAAGCTGCTCACCCTGAACCCCGACCGCGTGGCGCTTTACGGCTATGCCCATGTCCCATGGATGAGCCGCCGCCAGCAGATGATCCCGTCAAATGCTATGCCCACCCCGCAAGAGCGGCTGGCGCTGTTTGAAACGGCGCGGCAGTTGTTCACATGGGACGGCTACGACGAGATTGGCATCGACCATTTCGCGCGGCCAACCGACAGCATGGCCAAGGCGGCCCGCGCCGGCACGCTGCGGCGGAATTTCCAAGGCTACACCGACGACACCGCCCCGGTTCTGGTGGGGCTTGGGGCCTCGTCGATCAGCCGCTTTCCCCAAGGCTTTGCCCAAAATGTCAGCGGCACCGCCGATTACACCCGCGCCATCCGCGACGGCGGGTTTGCCACCCATCGCGGCCATGTCTTCACCGGCGAAGACGTGATGCGCGCCCGCATCATCGAGGCGTTGATGTGCGATTTCCGCGTTGACCGGGCGGAAATTCTGGCCGGGTTTGATGTCACAGCCGAACGGCTGGATGATCTGCTGCGCACAGCGGCAGATGGATTTCCGGGCATGGTCAAGCTTGACGCGGATGGGCTGACCATCCTGCCTCAGGCCAAGCCCCTAACCCGCATGATCGCCCGCGCCTTTGACGCCTACGACCAGACCAAAGCGCAGCATTCGGCAGCGATTTAGGGGGGAGGGGGCATTAGGGTCTGCTTTGCGGGACGAAGCACCCTTTGCCATAGAGCCGAACGAAGGGCCGCGCCCGACCTCGGGAGAACGCGCCAACACCAGTTCTAGGCGCTTTATGGTTCAACTTCTTCACCCGAATTTCTGCTGGCACCCGTTGCAGACGCGCCCTCCCAGGGGGAGGTCGGGCCATGCCATTGGTTTCTCGAACCAATGGCGAACCCAATGGCAAACCCGGCGGCGCATTCGCGCCTTGATTCCGGGCAAGAAGTAAGGTGCGGACTGACGTCCGCAAAGGGCTCAAACCACCCCTCACTTCGGCCCAAACCCCTCCACATACTCCACCATCGCCGGCAGGCAGACGGACCGCAGGTCATAGCCCTCCAGAATGGTCTGCCGCGCCGCCCGGCGCAGGTCCAAGAACGTCTCGGGCCGCGCCAAGGCTTTCACCAGCGCCTTGGACCACCCCTTAACGTCAAAGAAATCCACCAGCGTGCCGTTCTCGCCATCGCGGATCAGTTCGCGCACGGGTGCCGTGCCAGACCCCACCACATGCGCGCCCGCCGCCATGCTTTCCAGCATCGACCACGACAGAACGAAGGGATAGGTCAGATAGGCATGTGCGCGGGAAACCTGCATCAGGCTCACAAAGGTCGGGTAAGGCACCTTGCCCATGAAATGCACGCGGCTCAGATCCAGCTGATCCTTCACCTCGTTCAGGAACGTGTCTTTCCACCCCTTCGCCCCCTTAGGCGCCGCGCCATAGCTCACCTCATCCCCGCCGACGATCACGACCTGCGCGTCGGGGCGCTCTTTCATCACCGCCGGCAGCGCGCGCATAAAGGTGTGATAGCCCCGGTAAGGTTCCAGATTGCGGTTCACAAAGGTCAGCACCTCATCCCCCGCCTTCACGATCTTCCCGTTCGGCAAGGTCACCTGCGCCTGATCGTCCGGGCGCATCACCGCCGTATCCACCCCGTCAAAGATCACGCGGATCCGCTCGCGCAGCGCCGCCGGATAGGTTGACGCCTGCCACTTGGTCGGCGACAGCCCGGCATCGGCATGCAACAGCGCTTGGCCCAAATGCGCGGTGCGCCCCTGCGCGATCATCACCTGATCAAAGGTCTGCGCGCTGAATTCCGGATCAAACCCCACATCCGCGCCGCGCCCGCGATAATAGAACTCGGCATAGACGATCAGCTTGGCCTCGGGCCAAACCTCTTTCAAAAACAGCGTCTCACCCCAACCAGAATGGCCAAAGATCACATCGGGCACATAGCCCTTTTCCCGCAGTTGCAGGCAGGCACGCGCGACCACGACACCCCGGTCAGACATGGTGGTGTAATTGCGCCCCAGCCGCGTGGCGGCAGAGTCAACGGGCGCGGCGTCGAACTTATAGCGAAACCCCTCAGTCGCGAATATGCGCTTGTTGGCGGCATCGGTCAGCATCCGCACCTCATGGCCGCGGCGCGTCAGTTCTGGGGCAAGATGTAAAAATTGGCCGGGAAAATTCTGGTGAACAAAAAGAACCTTCATACAGTCTCCCCAAAGGCGGCCGCAAAAAGGGCGCGCGTGTAATCAGTTTGTGGGGCGGCAAACAGGGCCTCGCCCGTGCCCGCCTCGACAATATCGCCATCTTTCATCACCATGACCTTGTGTGACAAGGCCCTGACAACGCGCAAATCGTGGCTGATGAAAATATAGGCCAGCCCCCATTTGCGCTGCAATTCGCGCAACAACTCCACTATCTGCACCTGCACGGTCATGTCGAGCGCGCTCGTCGGCTCGTCCAGCACCACCAGCTTGGGCCGCAAGATCATGGCTCGGGCAATGGCAATACGCTGCCGCTGGCCGCCGGAAAACTCATGCGGATAGCGGGTCATGGTGGCGGGGTCCAACCCCACCTCGGTCATGATCTCGGCCACCATCTCGCGCCGATCCCGGCCCGGCTCCAACCCGTGAATGCCCAGACCCTCAGCGATGATTTCTTCCGCCGTCATGCGCGGCGACAGGCTGCCAAAGGGGTCTTGGAACACAATCTGCAAATCGCGCCGAATACCGCGCAGGGCGCGGCCTTGCAGCCCGCTGATCTCTTGGCCCAAAAGGTCGATCCGCCCCTCAGACGGGATCAGCCGCAACAGCGCCAGCGCAATCGTGGTCTTGCCCGACCCGCTTTCGCCCACAATCCCCAACGTCTCGCCCGCCCGCACCGACAGGTTTGCGTCATTCACCGCCTTCACATGGCCGACGGTCTTACGCAAAAACCCTTTCTGGATCGGGAACCACACCCGCAGATGATCGGCGCGGATGATCTCGGCGGCATCCGCCGCAACGGGGTCAGGGCGACCCTTCGCCTCGGCCGCCAAAAGCGTCTGGGTATAGGGATGCTGGGGGTTGGCGAACACCTCAGCCGTTGGCCCGGCCTCCACAATCTCGCCGCCCTTCATCACGCAAACCCGGTCGGCAATGCGTCGCACAATGCCCAGATCATGCGTGATGAACAGCATCGACAGCCCCTCAGCCGCCTTCAACTCGGCCAACAGGTCCAAGATCTGCGCCTGCACCGTCACATCCAGCGCGGTGGTCGGCTCATCGGCGATCAAGAGCTCCGGCCCATTGGCCAGCGCCATGGCAATCATCACCCGCTGGCGCTGCCCGCCGGACAACTGGTGCGGATAGGCGGTCAGCCGTTCTTCGGCATTGCGGATGCCGACCTTCAAAAGAAGCGCCAGCGCCCGCTCCCGCGCCGCCTCACCCTCCAGCGCCTGATGCAACGACAGGCTTTCGCAAATCTGCCGCTCGATCGTGTGCAAGGGGTTCAGGCTAGTCATCGGCTCTTGGAAGATAAAGCTGATGTCATTGCCCCGAACCCGGCGCAAATCCCGCTCGGACGCGCCGATCATCTGGCTGCCAAGGTAGGTGACCGACCCGTCCACAATCGCATTGTCCGACAACAGCCCCACGGTCGACAGCGCCGTCACCGACTTGCCCGACCCGCTTTCGCCCACCAAGGCCACCGTCTCACCCTTGGACACGGTGAACGACACCCCCCGAACCGCTGGAATCACCCGGCCATCCTGACGGAAGCTGACATTCAGCCCTTCGACATTCAGAACCACCGTCATTGGAAGGTTTTCCTCGGGTCAAAGGCATCGCGCACGCCTTCAAAGATAAAGACCAGAAGCGAGAGCATGATGGCAAAGGTAAAGAAGGTGACAAAGGCCAAGGACGGCATCTGCAAATTCTGCTGCGCCTGACGTGACAATTGCCCCAGCGAAGGAAGTTCCGGCGGCAGACCAAAGCCGAGATAGTCGAGCGCGGCCAAAGACCCGATGGTTCCCGTCACGATAAAAGGCATCATCGTCAGCGTCGCCACCATCGCATTGGGCAACACATGGCGGAAGATGATCGTGCGGTCTGGCACGCCCAAGGCGCGGGCCGCGCGCACATATTCAAAATTCCGCGCCCGCAGGAATTCGGCCCGGACGACACCGATCAGCCCGGTCCAGCCAAAGGCCACCATAATGCCAACCAACAGCCAGAAACTTCGGTCCCAGACAGCAAAGATGATGATGATGACATAGAGCATCGGAATGCCGCCCCAGATTTCCAGAAAGCGCTGGAAAACCAGGTCCACCCGCCCGCCAAAATACCCCTGCACCGCCCCCGCCGCGATGCCGATCACCGATGTCAGAGCGGTGACCATCAGCGCGAATGCGACCGACAGGCGGAAGCCATAGATCACCCGCGCCAGCACATCGCGGCTGGCATCATCCGTGCCCAGCCAGTGCTGGGCATCTGGCGCCGAAGGTGCGGCCTTGCCGCCCAGATCGTTGATGGTGTTGTAAGAATAAGGGATCGGCGCCCAGACGATCCAGCCTTCGGCAAAGCCCTCGGTCGTGGTGTCAAAACTACCCGCCTCGACCGCCGCCGTGATGCCCACAGGGTCATCAAAACATTCCAAAAGCCCGCCGGTGACGATCAGACACTGCACCTCGATCGATTTGTAATTCGCCTCGGTCTGGAAATCGCCGCCGAACTCCTGCTCGGAGTAAAACCGCAAGAAGGGCGTGTGCATCTCGCCCCGGTAGCTGACCAACAGCGGCTTGTCATTGGCGAGAACCTCGGCAAACAGCGTCAGGCCAAACAGCACGGCGAACAGGATCATCGACCAATAGGCCCGCCGATTGGCCGTAAAGTTGCGCCAGCGGCGTTGGTTCAGGGGCGACAGCTTCAGGGGCGACGGGCGCATCACTGTC
>Ga0315908_10001333_pt1 | contig 18619 bp, 6 predicted proteins | sample LakEriMetagenome_12_FD_203520 | JGI IMG/M metagenome (GOLD analysis project Ga0315908, IMG submission 203520) | Freshwater fungal communities from buoy surface, Lake Erie, Ohio, United States - Buoy 4 MA124 | ecosystem: Environmental > Aquatic > Freshwater > Lake > Lake biofilm | place: USA... | reverse complement strand
TTACATTCAATACTTTAATTAATATGATTTTAATTATCAAAACAATTATAATAATAAAAATACCGATATTCTTGATTCTCTTAATGATTTACAAAGAATTATCTTATGCTCTATTCTTAAGAGAGATTAATTAATAAATCATATTTAAGTTTATACAAATAAAGCAGTTGAATGGAATAAAATAGTAAAAAAAAAGTTAGAGTTAGATTAAATTATATAAGAATAATCTAAAGTTAATAAAATAGTTTGTTTATTATTGTAAAACAATTATAAAAGTGGTAATTTCATACTTTAGTAAGAAGCAAATATTAATTATAGAATTATCAATGTATTAAACTTAGATTAATGTCATTAATAAATTGAGAAAATAAGAAAAGAAGGAGAGTATTTTTTAATTGAGAACTTGGAAATATTGAATAAGGAATAAGGAGAAAAGTTAGATTAAGTTATTAATTCAATAAAGAATTTAAATATTAAAACTCATACTGACTTCAGACTAATTTTTGGTTTGATTGAATGTGAAAACAAAAATTTGAATTATCTATTAGAAAGCAGCCATAAAATAGTAGTGGAATAATAATAAGATATGAAGAGTGAATTGTTGAGTAATTAAAAATATCTTTAATTATAATTAAATAATTATGATTAGTATGTGAATAACAACTTATTGTAACTTTGTTATTTCCATGCAGCGTATTAATAAACCTAATTATTACAAAACTTAACATCTAAAAAAGTTTATTAGGAACAATAGGATTATTATTTAATGTTTTAGAACAGTATTTAGATTATTTAAAGTTAAAATATGACAGGTTAATTGAAATAAGAAACAATCAAATTTTTAATATTAGATTTGACTTATGGATGTTTGATAAATGATAATCATTCAAAAAATATTGTATCAAATTTGTATGACAAGCATTTTAATAGAAATATATAGGAGGTGAATATTAATAGTGACATAATTGAATGTGCTTTACCTTTAAACTTTTAATTGATATACCAGAAGTAACTAGCTAATAATCTGATTGATTCGGTTTAAATGATTTATCAATAAAATATATAACACTCTTAATCTTTATCAAAGGATTAATTAATTTTGATGCTCAAGCTATTTCCATCTAATATTGACTCTAATAATTTCCATTATAGTCATTTTTAACTTGATAATACAGGAAAAGTTAATTACGTTAGCAGATTTTTGTTTCAAGAGGTTGATAAGTATAATACACTATTGAATCTAATTAGAAATTATTTGAATGATTTGTTATTAGTGATGGAAGGCAAGATGGAGATGAGTGATCAATTAGAGACTATGCAGAATTAGATGAGTTTAAACTAAATTCCTGATATTTTTCTCAGACACTCTTATCCTTCTATCCACTCTTTTTCTCACTTTCTTAATGATTTATCACTAAGGATTGAATACTTAAACAATCAAATTAAAATTACTTCTTAAGAAATCAATTCTTTTCAAATCAATTACTTATTTTCTTAGCATTTGTTTTTCTCCTTTTTAATTAAATAGTATTCCATCCATCATAAAGTCGATTCCAAATTATTATCTTTTAAATTCAAAGTCACCAATAATAAGGATCTTTTCAAAGAATTCAAGGAAGGGGCTTTACTTTTATAAGGCCTTTATTTAGTCAATGCTTAATATAATTTTTAGACAAATTAATTTTAAGAAATGCTTTACGATATATTAGAACCTTAATAATTAAATATCTTATGTAATATTTTAATTCAGCATTAGGCTTTAGACCAAGAATAATTTTAGTAATTTTTATTTTTTTTTTTTTATTAATATATTATTTTTAAATTTTCAATATTTTATTGCTTTTAGGTGTCCTTTATATTAAATTTATGACAAAAATTTCAGCTAATTTATTACTTATATATCATTAAAAACTAATAAAAATATTTCTAATCAATAATTAATTTTGAGAAAAGTTGGATTAACCTGTTAATATAAATATAATTGATCAATTTAATTATAAGTATTTTTTATAATATATTATTTAAATATTAATATATGGATATTTAAAAAAAAAATTTAGTTGATGAAAAATAATAATAAAACAAAAAATAATTCGAAACAGTAAAAAAATATATATAATATTTCTTAGTATGAATCACTTTAATTACAAATATTTATTTATTTTGATAAATATTATATTATTTTTTATTCTATAGTTTAACTTTTAACTCTTATTTACAAATGTAAAATTTTATTAAATAATTTAGTCAATAAAATGTATTATCCACCTTAAAATTAACTTTCAGAAACTTTTATGTTTTTAATATTAGTATTCTTTTAATTTTTTAGATATTATTTAGGTAAATTTATATTTAAAATTATTCTAAGGAAACTAAGGTAATAAAGGAGAAAAATAGGAAATTTTAATTTATTTTCTTTTATTAAGTTTTCCTATCTCATTTGGATTTGTTTATTTTTTAAGGCTGCAAACATACGTGTATTTTTTATTTAATAAATTTTAGTATAATGGTGGAAGTTGGCTTAAATTCATTAGGAATATTATTTATATTTTTATAAATTATTTTTACTATTCCTGTAATTAAAAAATTAAAATAATAAAAAGTGTGAAATTTTAATATAAATATCACTCAAATATTTTAGAAAAATATTTTTTAAATTAATATATTTTCTCATCATTAATATCTTTTAGCTTTTTGTATTATTAAATTGCTTTATATTGAATTTTATTATCAATTTCATTTGAATTTTTAATCATGCATTTTATTTTTTTTAAGTTATTTGTTAGCTTATCTTTAAATATATCATTTTAATCAAAAAATATTTATTCAAATTTTCTTATCGAATTTTATTTGACTTAATATTAGCTTTAAAATTTTTATAAATTTGTTATTTAAATATTTTAATATTAGTCTAATTAAATATTATTATTATTTAAATCTATTTTGAATTTATGAAAAGGATTGATACTTTATTTTACATTCTGTTAAATTTATTAATTATTTTAAAAGTTTTATTAAAGATTTTTATTCAAATTACTTGTTAAAAATTAATTTTCATTTAAATTTTTCTATTTAATTTTTATAATTAAATTTATCAATCATTTATTGAAAAATTTAATTTAATATATAATAATTATAAAGATTACCTTTTATTTTAATTTATTTACTTAATTTAAAAATAGAGATAATTAAGATTAGTAATACTTATTTTAATCTTTAAAATATTTTATATTAGAAAAAGTTTTATTGATTTGTTAAATATTTTCTTTCTTATCAATTAAATCTAAGATTGAGTTTACATTAACATTTTTTTATTATTCAATTTTTTTTTATTATAATGATTTATTTAAACCTTAATTAGACTAAATTTTTTTCAAAGCTATTTTTTAGAATTATTTTTAATTTAATTATTATTCATAATTTCCATTCTATAAATTTAATATAAAAATTAACTTATAATCTTAAATGTTGTAAATTCCATTAAAGAATTTATTCATTAGTCTCCAAATTTTTAATTGTAAATTTTTAATCCATAAAAATAATATTTATTATTCAAAATTATAAATTAAAAAATAGTTTTATAAGATAAATATTTTATTTTTAACTATGAAAATATAAATAAATTGTAAATTAATTTGAATTAGTATCTTATAGAAAAATTTTTATATAATATTGAATTTTATAAATTAATATTTAAATTTGATAATAATATTTCTTATTTTTATGATTTATAAATGATGATTTAAAATTCAACATTTAATATTAATAATAAAAATAACTAATTAAAATAATATATATTAAAATTTAATTTCTAATAAATGATTTTTAAATTCCTTTTTATATAGTTTTTTTATTATAAAAATTATTAAGGATAATATTTTTCTAATTTTTATAATATATTAAGTATATAAATTATAAAATTTTATAAATTAATAAAAAAAATAAATATACATTGATAACTATTCAAAAATATAATCGATTTATGAAATATGAACAATATAAATCATTTAATCATTAGAAGAATTCGAAATTTAAAATAGATGAAAAAAAAATTTTAATTTGACTTATTTAGAATTAAATACTAATAACCAAACATTTTAAAGATTAATATTTCAAAATAATTTAAAATTTATTTATTATTTAATTTTAAATTTCTTTAAATTATTATAAATAATTGACCTAAATAATATATAAAAATATTTATTGAATTTATTCTAATTAAATTTTACTATTTGATTTAATTACCTTTAAAACAATTTTAAGATTTGATTAAAAATTAATTTATATTTAAATTCTAGATGATATCGGAAGTAAAAAATAATTTATTAATTTAATATAAAATAATAGAGAAAAATAAGAATTATTAACTTTGTTAAAAATCTTAAAAAAATCTAACAATTAGAAATTTTTATAATTTCAAATAATCCAAAATAAAAATAAAAAACTCGCAATAAAATCATATATAATATTAAGGAAATAATTAAAAATAAGTTTAATCATATGAAAATATTTTCATTTAAAAAAAATTATTAGTTTTTAATTAAATTTTTTTTTTTTTTTTTTTTTTTTATCGGTCCTCCGGAGAGGTCGCTGTGCAGCACTACGGATTCTTTAGTTAGTCCATTTGGATTAAGGAGGGGAAACTGCACAAAACCCTCCACTTAACTTTGTCCGGCAGTCTACTCACCCCGCCGAACTCGAACCCTAGGCCCCCACCTCTAGACTTTAGTGTTTAATTTTATTTATATATATATAAAGCTAAACCAATAAAGCCTCATTGAGATCCTAATTAAATTAAATATTTTATTAAATTCTTTATAAAATTTTTATTGATAAGTTTCTATTAAATATTATAAAATAAGAGATATAAAAATTAAAATCTATAATTTCAAATAATGTTATCTAATTAATCTGAAATATTATTAGCTTCTTGTTCATATTCATCCTTAGCATCCTATTCTTCATCTAATCCTTATATATCTAAATTTAATAATTATCTTTGTTAATTTAAATCTGAATGACCTTTTTATATTTCTTATCTGATTTCTTTAAATTATAAATTTTCATCATTTTTTTACTTATTTTAAATTTAATCAACTTATTGTTTAACTAAATCTTACTTAATTTCTTTTTATTTTTTTTCTTATTCTTAACTATCATTTTATTATTTTTAATAGGATTCTTATAAAATATTTAATTCTTATTCGATACCTTTTACTTTAGATTATAATTCTTAAATATTTAAGTACTGCTTAGTATTTTTTTAATCTAGAATTTAAACTTATTAAATCAATTATTAACATTATTTAAAATCGGATCCACATTCTTTTTTCATAATTAATAAATATTCAAACATATCTTTTAATTGTTGACTTGTTAAAAATTATGTTTAAACATCTTAATCTTAAGATTCTATAATATATAATAAAGATTACATTATTTATTTTAGTCAATCAATTATACTTTATCATCAAGTATATTTTTTTAAATGTTTCTTGTTTTTATACTAAATTTTTATTAAGCTAATTTCTATGCTTATTCATTTAAAATTTATAAATCTCTCTTATTCACTGTTTATTATTTAAATCTTAAATTATATTAATTTGGTAAAATATCTTCAAATTTATCAAAATTAGATTTTTTTTTATTTTTATGATTTAGTGTAATAATAATAAAACAAAATAGAGAAACTATAATTAAGTTCTTCATAAATAATATAAAGTATTAATATAAAAAATATAATAATAGAATTAAAGTGTATTAAGAATATATAGAACAAAAATATTAAGATTATTATTAAAAATAGATCAATAAAGCCATTTTTAACTATCATTTTGCAATTGAGATCTCAATTATTTGAAATGACTTTACTTTTTAGACTAAGCAAAATCAAAAATGCTAAAATTATATTTATTAGATAAATCAATAAGAACTTAGTTGTTTTCAATAAAAATTGTTTCAAGTAAACTTTCAGCCCATTAACTACTAATATAAAATCCGGACAAACCAAATAAACCTTATTTAACAAAATTTGCAAAGTATCTTTTATTATATTAAGTACTTATTCTTTTACATTTCCAAATACAAATTGCACCTATGATGATTCCAAACATATTTTTCTTAATTTAAATTCTATTTAATTAACTATTAAATTATTATCTATCTTCTTCATCTAGTTTTTCAGAAGTTTAACAACCAATAAAATAAGTTATTAATTTTTATCTATCTTCTTTATTCTATACAATCAAGTTATCGTGATTTATATAAAATCCTTAACTTAATTTATGCTATTAAGGTTCAAAAATAAAAGAAAACATAATTAAATTTTTATAAGATATAAATCTATTATTGTTATATATTAACTTTGAATATAAAAGAGAAATAAATATCTTTTAATAATATAAAAATAATAAATAATATTGAATTGATAAATAATAAAATGATAATGAAGAATATAAAACTAATAATAACAATATTATTTTTAATAATAACAAATGAATACTTAATAAATAAAAAATTAAAAAAGATAAAGAAAGTTTAAAGGATGGAACCACACATAATAAGCAATAAAAACAATAAAAGCAAAAGATTAAATGAATAAAAGAGTGATGATGGATGGATATTATAACCTTCATAAGGAGGTAAATTACAGGTACATATTTAACTGCCTTCAAAAAATATAGATGAACTGATAAAACTAATGGACTACGATACTGAAAAGTACTGTGTTTTCAAAGAAGGATTTATTGGAAATATAGTTAAAAACAATGGATATGCAGTTTGGGCTAAACCTCATTACATTTTATTGAATCCTTCATCATTTAAGATCTGTGAGAAGGCTGAAGAGAACAGCTGTGTAAGCGAAGTAAAATTGTGTTAAGTAAGTCATATTCATATTCCTAATGATTGGCAGAATAGTCCTTGTTTTTAGGTCATTGGAAAGGAGAGAGATTAAAATGGAAATTAATAAGTCTTGGCTTAGATGTGTGCTAGTGATTATGCTGCTAGTATAGGTTGGTAGCATTCTATTCTTAGTTATCATAAATGTAGAGCTGCTAATTATACTCATTGATTATTATTATTATTATTAATTTAACAACATATATTTTACTATATTTTATTTATTAATTTTTATACATGAAGAAGATTTATTATTCTTATTTTATTTTTATACTTTTTGTTTTAATTGATGTTCTTGTGCAGTCTAAGGATACAAGAAATAAGAAAAAGAAAGTCATCAATGATGATCTTAATTAAATTCAAAAATTATTAATATCTAAATTATAGCAGGAAAATCCTAATAGATTAAAAAAATCCCAAAAAGATTAATAATATAAAGAAAAACATGTGACAGATGAATAATAATTAAAGAAATTAGATGAATAACTTTAAAAAAAGAATAATAATTAAGATTTGTTATAATTAGAAAATAAAAACATTATTTAAACTGAAATAGAATATAATCAATAACAATCTGAATAAAGATTAAAAAAATCATAAGAAAAATAAACTTCTAAGCAATTAAAAAAAGCTGAATAATAGCAATAAGAAAAATAATAATTATAAGTTTAAACAGAATAAGCTAAAATATAGTAATAGTAATAAATATAGTAAATTAAGATTTAAGAAAAACAATAATAATAAAGTAAATTTTTCCCAATTTTTGGTAGTGTTAGTAATAATAATTAGGAAAAAAAAAATTAAACAAATGATTAAGGTAAGAATTTTACTAAAAGTTTTTTACCAAAAATAATTGGTATTAATGACTAAGTAAATATTACAAAATTAAATAAAGACTTAATGACTAATAGTAAATTTGAATAAGAATTTTAATAATGGGAAGATGCTGATTATTCTAAAGGAATATCAGAATTTGCAAAGTAAGACTTACTATATAAAAGAAATAGGAAATAAAAAGTGGGTAATGTAATAAAAAATTCTTTTATAAAGGATTAATATTTAAATGAAGAGCCTTTAATTTAAAAAAGTGTTTAAACTGAGTAATTTACTGATGTAATGACTCCTGTTTAAAGGACTCCTTTTTAGGAATAATTGTGGAAACAATTTAAGTCAGGACATTATGGAAATGTGGATTACAAAAACAGGGACAAGGATGGAAGTAATTTGGAAGTATAATATGATTTATTAGGAAACAGACAAATTTATGAAAAGGTTTTTAGCAATAAACCTGTAAAGATGAACACTAAAATTACAGTTGATATTGATCCTTATTAAGGAATGCTTGATCAAGTTAAAAATCCATTGAAATCTATCTAAATTAATCATCAAACTGAAAATAATTATTAAATGGATTTTAATAAATAATCTAATTATTTTGCGAAGCCTTTTTCTTTAGAAAACATGTTAAATGAAATTGATGTAGAGTTAAAAGCCAAATCAAAATGATGATTATTATTTTTTAGTAATATTTATTTCTATCTATTATATATAACTTATTTTAACTAATTTTTATTATAATTGTTATTTCTATTTATATATAATATTATTTTTATTTTTTTAGAAAGATGAATTTTGAAAATGGATAATTAACTGAATAATATAATTAAATTAAAGATTAATAAACTAAATTAAATAATATATTAAAAAATAAAAAAAACATCTAGTATAAATCGAATATGAACATTAAAAGTAAAAAAATTTTAATATTAATAGATTCAAAGCACATTTAATCTAATAATTAAACTAAAATTGATACTAGCTTAGAATAATGTCAAGTAAAGTTGACTTACCAGGATCTATTTCAAATATCAAACAAATAAAATTTCGAAAGATTATTAATAAAAAATGCTTAAATGTTTCCTGAAAGTTACTCAAATACTTTATTAGGTATTAAAAATAATAAAATTTATTAAAAGAATAGAATTACTAAATAGAACAATAAAGAAAAAAAGAAAAGTAAATATTTTTATTAAATTATTAAATAATTAAATAAAATTTTAATGATATTAAAATAGAAAAGAAGCAAGATTAAAATCATAATTTATGTTTGATCATATTAATTAAGAATAATAAAAAAAAATGCAAAAAAAAAAGCCTTTACTTTTATAAGAGGAATAATTTGAAGATACTTAAGAATAAGATAGTATATTGGAGAGAAAATTATATGAATAAGAAGAAGAGACTTTAATTACTTAGTAATAAAATTAAAATTAAAAAAAAATTTAATAAAACATTGATTAGCTTTTTTTAAATTAAAAAAATATATAGAATTTATTTGATGTTAATGAATATAATCCAGATGAAATTTTCAATAACAGTAAATATATAATAATAAAAATAATATCAATAAAATAAATATAAAGATTAATCTGAAAATTAAAACTTTACAATATTATGTTAGGATTCTTCTTGAATACCTTAATAAAGAACAATATTTCCAATAGTCACAAACGTAAATAGTAATTAAAAAAATGAAAGATCTTTGTCTTAAAATAATGTCGTTAACAATAAATTAAGATAAACAAATTTTGTATTTGAAAATTTATATTCAATTAATTAATACTAACAAAAATTTTTCTAAAAAACCAAAAGATATGCTGATTTATACAAACTTAATTCTTTTTAAAAGACAGCACCAATAAAATTAGCAAATTAAAAAAATAAAAATTAAAATAATTTAATTTTGGAAACTAAAAAAAAAATTTTCCATGAACCAGATTAATAATAAAAAATAAATGCAAAAATTAAATTGGAAAAATTAGATCATAATGACAAACTAAAGTAAAAAAATAAAAAATGATGAAATAAATATATTTTATAAAATTTATAATTTTTTACTAATTAAATTTATTAATAATTATAATTTTTTTATTAATAAAATAATTATAATTATTTTATAATACTTTTAATGTTTTATAATTAAGACATGGAAATATAAAATAAACAAGAATATTAACTTAATGTAAGATTAATATATTTAATAGAAGATTTTAATAAGTGAAACAGAAAATTTAGAAGATATAGTAAACAATAACAGGTAAATAATTAATATTAAATTATAATAATAATTTAATATAAAACATTATTTTATTTAAAATATAATCATAAATTTTAAAGATAATCAGTTGACCCAATAATACAAATATTATTCTAAGGATAATTATAATAAATTGAGAAAACAAAATAATAAATAGAAAATATAGACATTTGGAAAAAATCATTACATTTTAATTTAGATAATTTGAAAGAAAATCAAAAATAATAATTTAGTTAACCAATAATGATAAAAATAATAAATGGGATTAATAATAAAATAATAGGTTATTAAGAATTATACATAAATAAGTTATTTGAGTCTGAAAGCCAAACCATATTGAATAATAAAGTTTTTCTTTATCATAACAATAAACTAACTCATTAATCCATAACTCTATCTATATGCATTTAAAAAATGAAATAAAAATTCATGAAATCGAAATTAAATTTGTAAGAAAATATTGAAAATATTTACAACAATAATTATAATATTTGTTCAGGCCTTGAAATTAGTCAAAATATTCAAAAAATTATTTAATCTTTATAAAATAATATAAATAAAAGTATTTCTTAATCTATTATTTTTAATAATCTCATATAAAAAATAAATAGTATTTATATGGATTTCAATAATTAATTTTAAATCTAAGCTAAAATTTTTGAATAAGAAATTTTATAATTTACTGATTAAGATTAACTTACAATAGCTCTAAAAAATTTGAGCAATTATTTGTTAGTAATTTTATAGAATAACTAAGAATTTCAAAAAGATTTTTTTAGTGAAATATTAGAACCATACTAATAGTTTCATTGAAATCATATAGAAAATGATCATAATTGTTTGAATAATATTTAACAATAATTTAAATAATTATAGAAATAACTAGATAGTATTTAATCTAAATAAGAAAATTATTATGCAATTTCTAAATTGATTGAAAAAACTGATTTTAATATAGACTAAGTTAGTCATAAAATATTAAATAATTAAGACTAATTTAAAAAACTAATGAGTATATTTAACTATTTTAATTATTTTATTAGATTCCTTAGTTGAATAGAAATTAAAAAAAGAAAACTTTAGAAATTTATACAAATAATCTTTAGAAGAATATAATATTTTTTTGGAATAATATACTTATAATTTTAATCAATGTTTTGATAATTTTGATCTTAATTATGAATCAAAAATATTCTTTTCCAAGCATACATTAACTAGAATGATTAAGGTATTTGATAATCTTTATCAAAATAATAATGATTTTTCAAAATAAATTTTAGAATTTATATAAAAAATAGAAAAATAAAAAAAATAAGATGATCAAAATATGTAATTATCAATAAGAAATAAAATAGAAGCTGAAATAGGCGAAAAGTTACCGTTTTAATAAAAATAAAAGTTTAATTAATATTTTAAAAGTTATTCAAATCATAAAAAAGACATAGAAAACGTTTAAATTAAAGGTAATTTTATGAAAATAAGCTAAGAAGATGGTTTTGTTATAATTGACTAAGCTCCTATTTAAAATTAAAAAAAATTAAACTAAATATTATTTTATTTATTTTATAGTCATAATAATAACAATAACAGTAATATTCATTTAGAATTGGATTAATTAGATTTTACTTAATTTTAATAGATATTTAACAGTAAACATAACATTTAATATTTCATATTGTGTATTAAAAATGAACTAAAATAAAAAAAAGTAATAGGATTAAAATAAAATTAATTTGAAAAATGCGTTTAAATTTTTACTAATATTATAGATTTTATAAATGAAGATCTTGAAAATTTGGATATATAATTAGTTTTAGACATTTTAACAATTGTATGCTCAATTTAATTAAAACAAAAAAAAAATTATAATTAATATGTTGCTAATTATTTGAGCAAATTGTAAATATGGAATACATATTTTATTTGGGAGAATATATTTAATTTATTATTATTAAATTAGTCTAATTTGTAGAACGAATCTAAATTGAATTAAAAATATTAAGGTTTAAAAAAGTTTTTCATTAGTAAATTCAACAAAATATCTATTTCTAATTAGATAAATTAGTAATAAGACAATAAACAGTAATAAATATAAAAGCAATAGTTAAATTTATAGGAAAAATTATCATAATATGAAGAAACATTAGAAAAATTAAATTAGTTTATAATTAAATTAGATTTAAATAAAGAATTAGGAAGTGGAATAATAATAAGATTAGCTGAAAAACAACTAAAAACCAAAGCCCAAATAGAGAATAGTATTTTGAGAAAACTATTAGAAAAATAATTTACCATAAAATAGATTGTTTTCAAAAAAAAAAACGTAAAATAAACTAAGATTAAACAAGAATAAATATTTATTTAATGCATTTAATATATGGAACTGAATGAGATAAAAAATTTTGAATATCTAAACAAAAAAATAAATAAGAAAATAATAAAATAATACTTATATTCAAATGAAACCAATTATAAAAAGATATAGGATAATAGAGTTAAATTTTGGAAATTCATTTTAGATTTTAAGGATGTGGATTACAGATATTTGATTGACAATATTGATAAAATATCAGATAAAAGCAGTGATGAAATAATAAATTTAGATGTATTAAGATCTTTTTAAATTCATGAACACAAAATGCCGTAAAAAGTATAGTATAATAAATAAATAATAAATATTAAAATAAAAATATTAATATATAAAAAAATAGAAACTATTTACTCTTCTAAAAACCTTCGCGCATTTAAGACCCGATATAAATTATTGCCAAGGAATGAACTATTTACTGGGCTTTATTTATCTTTAATGTGAAGATGACGTATTATGCCTAAATATTTTTAGCAACTTGGTAAAGAAGTATTTCGAAAATGTATTTAATTCTAATATGTAATAACTTAAAATACTCTTTTATTAGTTTGATAAATTATTAGACCTCTTTTTGCCTGAAATGGCTAATATCTTCAAAGTATTTTATTTATAAATAATTTAGATTGAAAAAATAGATTGTTAATATTTTATATCTTCTTGGTTTATTACTTTATTTACTCAAGTTTATCAAAACACTAGTTCATCTTACTTACTCTTAAATATTTGGGATATTTTTATTTCTGAAGGTTGGAAAGGATTTTTCAAAATTACCCTTTATTTGTTAAAAATTAATTTTGAACGTTTCCAATAAATGAATTTTGATTAGATTCTTAATTATTTAAATGAATTTATGAAAAATGAAATATTTTTAATAAGTGATAATATTTAGAATTTCCTTTAGTAAGATTATTAATATATAAAGGAATTAAAGAAGAATATTTAATAGTTTAAAATAACTAAAAATATGTTAAAGTAGTTTGAAATTGAGTACACTAATACAGTAAAAAGAGTAGACTTAATGATTAATGAATTAAAAGGGAAAATATGAATTGATTATAAATAAATATATTATAAAATATTAAATTATTATAAATATAAATTTAATGAATATATATAATAAATATAATAAAAACAAAATATGAATGTCTAAGTATAATAAATTAAAATATAATAATATAATAAAAAGCAAACAATAACCATCTAAAATATAAATGGAAAAAGAGAAATAACTATTAAAATATCCATTTGAAAAGAAAGTAGAACATTTCATGTGGTCATTTAAAGCCCACTTAGGGACAGGTTCATTCGGTAAAGTATACCTAGGTAAAGACATCCGAGATAATAGTTTAGTAGCAATAAAAGTAATTTGTTTAGGCAACATGAATAATCAACAATTAATGAAATACCTTTAATAAGAAATTTAAGTAATGAAATCTATAAAGGGTGAGTATATTGTAAACCTTATTGATGTATTTTGGACTTCTAACAATGTCTACATAATTACTGAGTATTGTGAAGGAGGAGATTTAAGGCAATATTAATAATAGCATGGGATTATAAGTGAGGAGAAAGCTAGAGATATTCTTAGTTAAATCGTAATGGGATTTAAAGTTTTGATTGATAAAAAAATGATTCATAGGGATTTGAAGCCAGAGAACATCCTTATTAAGTAAAATAAGTTCAAGTTGGCAGATTTTAGTTTTGCTATGAATATTGAGAATAATTATAATAGTGCGTTGTTAACATCTACTGTAGGAACTCCTTTTTATATGAGTCCTTAAATTCTTAAAAGTGAGTCATACACTTGCAAAACTGATATTTGGTCATTAGGGTTGATTTTCTATGAAATGATTTATGGAAAGTTGCCTTATAGTGCCAAAAGTTAATATGAACTTATTAATAAAATTCTTAATTAGCCTTTGCAGTTTCACTTCTCAGTTATTATTTCTGATGAGTGTAAGCATTTTATTAAGGGTTGTCTCTAAATAGAGGAGTGTAATAGATTCAATTTCAAATAGTTGTTGGAACATCCTATGCTCAATTAATAATAGGTAATTAAAAATTAATTATTTAATTAAGTAAACTTATGTTAAGGAAACTACAAGAATTTCTTAGTATACTAAAACATTAGATAATAAAACTAAACTTATTCTCCAAAAACTATAAATGATTGTTTAGAAAAACAAAACTGATTTAAAAAAATTATTTGATATACTTGATTCTAATAAAACTGGAGAATTAGATTTAAATGAATTCGCTACTCTAATCAAACATATTAATTAAAATGAAAATATATAATGTTCTGAATAAGAAATTAAAATGATATTCGATGTAATATTTCATATTATTATTCATTTGATAATTATTATTTTATTCTTTATTTTTATCTATTTAAGAAATTTGATGTCGATTAAGATTAGTCAATAAGTTATAAAGAATTCTAATTATTTTTTATGGAATTTGATTATGGAAAAGTTTAAAAAAACAAAGATCCTAATTTAGAAGAAAAAGCGTAAATAGTTTTGCAACTATTGAAAGAGAGAATAAAAGAAAACAATATAGATATCAAAAAATTAATATATAAATAAGATTAATCCAATAAAGGTGGTATAAATATAGATTAGTTCAGGTTAATAATAGAATAAATAGATTAAAATATTACTCATAAAGAAGTTGATTTTATTTTTTAAAAATTGGATTGTGATAATTCTGGTTTAATAGATTAAATTGAATTTGAAGAAGCTTTGAATATTAAAACAGATAATCTAATTAATAAAACATAATCAATGGATATTAAATTTTAATCAATTATCGAATAACTCAAAAATATTATCAAATCTAATAATTTAAATATAAAAAAAGTCTTTAAAAAGTTTGATATACACTAAAGAAATGCTCTTGGAATTAATGAATTTTCTGATTTTATGAAAATTGTAGATGAAACTATAAGTGTTGAAGAAATTAAACATATTTTTAATAAAATTGATAATAATAAAGATGATCTTTTAAATTTTGAAGAGTTTAATCATTTTATTGAATCATGATCTTATTAAATATATTAAATTATCAATATTTAGTAATATTGAATAAAATTAATTTCTAATTTAATATTAACGTTATAATATGATATAATTATAATAATAAAATTATAGTATTATAATTAATTAATTAAGTAAAATAAAGATATATATTTTTAAAATAGATAAAAAATATATAAAAATAACTAAATCTTGTAATTAATGTAGTAATAAGTTATAATAACTGATTATGCTTTATGCAAACCCCACAAATAAACAGTAAGATATTATTGTGAGAAAAAACATTGCTAATCAGTCTTAGCTTGTGGAGATTGTTTATTTGATGTTCATAAGGAACATATAAAAGAAGTCAGATAAATAAAGAATTTATTAGAAAATGTTAATAATAATTATAAAATTTATATCGAAAAAGTAGGTGTTAATGAAAATAATTAATAAAATGACTAATTAGAAGCCATAAACTAGAAAATTTATGAAATAGTAAAATCAAAAAAAATAAATGTAATAGATAAAATAATAAATGAATAAATAGAAATGTTTTTTAAATAATTCTAAATAGATTTGAATGCAAGAACAAACTTTTTTAAAAATCCTCACTCTTAAATTCAGAATTTAAACTGCTAATTCTAATCAAAATTAATAAGGGATATTTAATTTTTTGAAGAGAAGTTCCTTTAGTTAAAAACATTAGATGAAAGATTAAAACAATTATTAAAAAAAGACAACTAATTGAATTTAGACAGTGTGGACATAGATAAATTAAACAATGAAATAGAAAAAGAAGTAAACAACTACTTAAAGAAACAATAGGAAAATATAGAGCATTTATTGGATAACATAAACAAAAGAGTGAATAGCTGCTTGCCTATTCAAAAAGTATAAATATTATAGATAACATGGAACATGAACAAAAAGGGAAGTTTACCTGATAACAATATAGTAAATGGAAAAGTAAGCAGTCCGGGAGGATGTGATTAATAAAGATTCATTTTATCAAATGAAAGTATGCCAAATGGTCCAGTGTATATGGAAATAATGAAACATGAAACAAATGGGTGTTATGATTCATTGGGATTATGCAGTTAAAGGGATAATTATGTAAGGAACGGTGAGAACGGAGATGGATGGGCAGTGAGATTATATGGAGATCATTCCGATTTGTCTTTCAATGGCAAAGTGCATAATGGGTAGAGAGAGGGATTTTATCATTAATGGAAGGCAGAAGGCGAGAGGCTTGGAATGTTATTTAATCCTTATACTAAGACTCTTTCATACTTTTCAGATGGAAGGTTCATTGGAACTGCCTTTACTAATGTCGAATCAACATAACCGTTATTTTTGTGTCTGGAAATTTGTCATAAAGGAGCTTATTCACTAGTTTAAGATGTTAAATTACCTGATGATGATCAGATCATTGATTTAATTTGATGCTCTTTTTCTTTTATTATTATAATATTATCACTTATATTTTATATATCATTATCTTTGTATTTTATAAATACTATTTATTATTATTTTTATGCAATTATCTAAATTTATCAAAATAAAAAAATATTTCGAAATCAAAAATACAATAAATATTTCTTTTAAAAATTCTTACTAATATTGAATAAATTAAAAAAATGAAGAAAAGATAAAAAGATTTAAATAATTGGAAAATATAAGATTTAATGGAATATCATAATAAATAAGTTCTAGATAATATGAAGAAGATGATGATGAAATACAGAATGAGGAGAATAAAGAATATGAATAAAAGTACTATTAAAAAGAGCGTAAAATGTTTAAAAACCCAGAAGAAAGACGATAATTAGAGGTGTTAAAGAATATGATAATAAAAGGTGAGATAAAGGTAAAGAAATTGGCAAGTATATTAAAGGAAGAACTGAAGGTATTTAAGGAGAAATTGAGAGTATATGGCTTGAATGAAGATGAAAACAGTGGATTAAATGTAAAAGAAGCACAATTAGTGTTGTATGAGTATGGCTATAGAGTTTTTGAGAAAGAAGAGGAGTTGAGTCCAAGGTAGCCTGTTGTTTCTATTATGGGTCATGTCGATCATGGTAAGACTACTCTTTTAGATAAAATGAGGAATAGTGAATTGGCATAGTCAGAGGCAGGAGGAATCACTTAGAGGATAGGTATAATTATATTATATTATTATTTTATTTTATTATATTATATTATTATTTTATTATATTATATTATTATATTATATTATATTATTATTATTAATTTTATTCTTAATATCCCTTTTTAAAATTGTTATTTGATTATATCATAATATCATTTATATTACATTATATTATATTTGTAAATTATATATAAGTAATTCTATAATTGGAATATATAATTGTATTAATTTATAATATAAAATAAAGAAGTTAAATAAGGATATTAATGGTATATTTATTGATAATAATAATAATAATTAGGTGCATTTAGTGTGAAGAAGGATGGATAGATAATAACTTTTATTGACACGCCTGGACATGAAGCATTCAATAATATGAGAGAACGAGGTGGAATGTGTACTGATATAATAGTGCTAGTAGTGAGTGCAACTGATGGAGTACAACAATAAACATTAGAAGTGATTGATATCGCTTAAAAGAATGGAAATACTTTAATAGTTGCTATCAATAAAATAGATGTGTTAGGATGTAGACCATTAGAGGAAGTTGAACATGAATTATATCATAAAGCCAAAGTTAATTTAGAGACTTTTGGAGGTAATGTTCCTTGTATTCATATTAGTGCTAAGTTCAATAGAAATATTGATCTTTTATTGGAACTTATTTTATTTGAAAGTGAACTTAGAAACTTAAGGGGAAACTTTAATGCTCTTGCAGAAGGAAGAGTTGTTGAAAGTAGAAATATAACTCATAAAAATGTCAATGAAGGTTTGGATTAGGGAAAGGGATGCACTCTTATTATCTAAAGGGGATAGCTTAAAATTGATGATTGGATTATTATTGGTACTGAACCTTTTAAAATCAAAAAGTATTTATTATCATTATCTTCTTAATTATTATTATTATTATTATTATTATTATTATTATTATTATTATTATCATTATTATTATTATTATTATTATCATTATTATTATTATTATTATTATTGTTATTATTATTATTATTATTATTATTATTATTATTATTATTATTATTATTATTATTATTATTATTATTATTATTATTATTATTATTATTGTT
>Ga0315908_10001330_pt1 | contig 18640 bp, 4 predicted proteins | sample LakEriMetagenome_12_FD_203520 | JGI IMG/M metagenome (GOLD analysis project Ga0315908, IMG submission 203520) | Freshwater fungal communities from buoy surface, Lake Erie, Ohio, United States - Buoy 4 MA124 | ecosystem: Environmental > Aquatic > Freshwater > Lake > Lake biofilm | place: USA... | reverse complement strand
GTTTCGCTTACCTTGATACGAATAACAACGCGGTTTTTGATACGGGTGAGCAACAGGCACCGATCGACGCAGCCGGTAACTTTTCGTTCCCTGTATCCAATGGAACGTACCGGGTACGAGTATCGCAACCGGGTTGGACGTTGACGACCCCGAATCCCGTATACACGGTGAGCCTTAGCAACAACGGGGATGTTTCTACAGGGAATATCTTTGGATATGGAAAAAACAATCGCGTGTACTCGCTGGTATACGAAGACCTCAACAGGGATGGCGTTTTTAATAGTGGCGATACGCCGCGCCAAGGATTCGTAGTTAACGGGGGCAAAGCAAGTTATTCGAATAACGTAGCCGTACCTATCCCAGACTTGAGTACCGTGGTCTCAACGATCACAGTCCCCGCCAATGGCCCAACCGTCAATGACTTGGATGTTTTAATCAATGTTTCCCATACCTATGACAGTGATTTGGAGATCTCGTTGATCGGTCCGGACAGCACGACGATTATTCTTTCAGATAACCGTGGGACCTCTGGTGACAACTTTACCAATACCGTTTTTGATGATGCGGCAGGGACGGCGATCGCAGCAGGAACAGCGCCGTTTACCGGTCGATTCAGGCCTGATCAGTTGCTCTCGAGTTATAACAACAAGCTAACTCCAGGACTCTGGCAGCTGCGTGCGGCGGATCAAGCGGCTACCGACATCGGATCGATTTTGAATTGGAGGATGGATTTTAACACACTTCAGATATCTACGTCGGATGCTAACGGCTGGGCGATCATGGATGTTGGAAGCGGGTCAGTGACCGCTAGCATTGAACTTCCTTCTGGCTGGCTGAGCACCCTGCCAAGCGATGGAAAACATACTTTCACCGCAAATGGAACACCGATCTTTGGGAAGTCCTATGGAGTTAGAGTCCCTACCAATCCACCCTCGGACATCGCACTCTCATCCAACACGATCTCCGAGAATGCAGGAGTGAATGCTTTGGTGGGAACGCTGAGCTCCAGCGATCCCGATGCAGGCAATACCTTTACTTACACTTTGGTTGCAGGAACGGGCGATACCGATAACGCAGCCTTCAACATAGAAGGTTCCGCTCTACGAGCATCCAATAGCTTGGACTATGAGGCCAAATCAAGTAACTCGCTGCGTATACGGTCTACGAATGCAGATGGATTGTTCTTCGAGAAAGTCTTCACCATCATCGTGACGGATGTGAACGAAATCCCCAGCGACATCGCGTTATCTTCCACGACGATTCCTGAGAACGCTGGTGTAAATGCCCTAGTCGGTACACTGAGCACGACCGATCCGGATGCAGGCGACACCTTTCTCTATACGTTGGTTGCAGGAACGGGAGATACTGACAACACAGCGTTCAACATAGACGGTTCCACTCTGCGAGCAACCAACAGCTTTGACTTTGAGACACGATCAAGCTACTCGCTCCGCATACGGTCCACGGATGCGGCAGGATTGTTCTTCGAGAAAATCGTTGCTGTCAACGTATCGAATACCAACGAAGACCCAACCGATATCGCGTTATCTTCGAACACAATCGCCGAGAATTCCGGTGCGAACGCGATAGTCGGCACGCTGAGCACAACCGACATTGATGCAGGCGACACCTTCACTTACACCCTCGTTACCGGTAACGGCGATACCGATAACACAGCTTTCAACATAGACGGATCGAGCCTTCGAGCAACCGACAGCTTTGACTTTGAGGCCAAATCAAACTACTCGGTGCGCGTACGATCTACCGATGCGGGTGGAGCATTCTTCGAGAAAGTCTTCACTGTCAACGTGTCCGACGTCAACGACATCCCAAGCGATGTCGCATTGTCAACCGACACAATTGCTGAGAATGCAGGCGTGGATGCTTTGGTCGGGACGCTGAACACGACCGATCAAGATCCAGGTGATACGTTCTCTTACGCGTTGGTTGCAGGAACGGGTGATACCGATAACGCAGTTTTCAACATCGATGGCACCACTCTGCGATCGACGAACGCTCTTGATTATGAGACCAAATCGATTTACTCGGTACGTGTACGATCTACCGATGCGGGTGGAGCATTCTTCGAGAAAGTCTTCACTATCAACGTGACCGATGTGAACGAAGCCCCCAGCGACTTAGATTTATCTTCCAACACTATTCCTGAGAATGCCGGTGTAAATGCCATTGTCGGCACACTGAGCACCACCGACCCCGATGCAGGCGATACCTTCACCTACACACTAGTTACCGGTGCCGGCGATACCGACAACACAGCGTTCAACATAGACGGTACCACTCTGCGAGCAACCGACAGCTTTGACTTTGAGACACAATCGAGCTACTCGCTCCGCATACGGTCCACGGATGCGGCAGGATTGTTCTTCGAGAAAATCGTTGCTGTCAACGTATCGAATGTCAACGAAGACCCAACCGACATCGCGTTATCTTCGAACATAATCGCTGAGAATTCCGGTGCGAACGCGATAGTCGGCACGCTGAGCACAACCGACATTGATGCAGGCGACACCTTCACTTACACCCTCGTTACCGGTACCGGCGATACCGATAACACAGCTTTCAACATAGACGGATCGAGCCTGCGAGCGACCGACAGCTTTGACTTTGAGGCCAAATCAAATTACTCGGTGCGCGTACGATCTACCGATGCGGGTGGAGCATTCATCGAGAAAGTCTTCACCGTCAACGTGGCCGACGTCAACGACATCCCAAGCGACATCGCATTGTCATCCAACACAATCTCCGAGAATGCAGGAGTGAATGCGTTGATTGGGACGCTGAACACGACCGACCAAGATATGAGTGATACCTTCCTCTACGCGTTGGTTGCCGGAACCGGTGATACTGATAACGCAGTATTCAACATCGACGGCGCCACTCTGCGAGCGACGAACGCTTTTGATTACGAGACCAAATCGAGTTACTCGGTGCGTGTACGATCTACCGATGCGGGTGGAGCATTCATCGAGAAAGTTTTCACTGTCAACGTGTCCGACGTCAATGACATCCCAAGCGACGTCGTATTGTCATCCAACACGATTCCTGAGAATGCGGGAGTGAATGCCCTGGTCGGGACGCTGAATACGACCGACCAAGATCCGGGCGATACCTTCCTCTACACGTTGGTTGCAGGAACGGGGGATACGGATAACACAGCATTCAACATAGACGGTACCACTCTGCGAGCAACCAACAGCTTTGACTTTGAGACCAAATCAAGCTACTCGCTCCGCGTTCGGTCAACGGATGCGGGAGGGTTATTCACGGAGAAAAGCTTTGTAATCAACGTCGAGGATGTTCGAGAAAGTGGCTTTGTGAATGGGACTAACGCAAATGACAAGATTACTGCAACCTACATTGGAGATGGCGTCATCCATTCCTGGAGCGTTCAAGTCAACACAGGCGCGGCTTTTAATGTCAGCGGTGATTTAATCGTTGATGGGCTCGCAGGAACCGATGAATTGCAAGTTGTAGGACGTGGAGTCGACGATTTGTATACCTTGGGCGGTAACCAAGTCGTGGTAAATGGAGCAACTGTCCAGGCTACCACAATCGAAGTGTTAAAACTCATCAGTGGCTTAGGAAACGATCGCGTGGTGATCGCGTCTGCTCCCGTTCTTGGGCTAGCCACTACCGTTGATACTGGGGGAGGAACAGACCTAATCGAAACGGTTGCGGGATCGAATCATTGGAGCATCACCGGACTGGGTATCGGAACACTCTATGATGGGGCAGTATCATTTCTTGCTGTCGAGTCCTTGCGGGGCGGATCGGACGATGACCGGTTCATACTCGGGGTAAACGGACGACTTACAGGACAAATCCTAGGAGGATCCGGAGTCGACACGCTGGATCTTGCTGCTAAAACAGTGGCCAATACGATCAATCTTCAATCGAACACTGCCACATCGACCGGCGGGATCGCAGGGATCGAGAGCTTCATCGGCAGCAGCAGTCCAACCCTTACGGACATCTTCATCGGTGCGAATAGCAACACGAATTGGACGATTGATGGTGTCAATTCGGGGACGCTAATGAGCGTTGCGACGGGAAGCGTTTCATTTAGCGGTTTTGAGAGCCTTACCGGCGGCACTGCGGCAGATACCTTTACATTTACGGACAGCGGAAGTTTGACTCGAACGCTTACGGGCGGTACGGCAACCGGAGTTGTTGACACCTTGAGTTTGGCCGCAAAGACCGTTCCTCTAAACATCCAGCTCAATACAACAGTTAGTGTTCTGGGTATCCTCGGAACATACACGGGGATCGAGTCACTCATCGCAAACTCCGTTGCAGGAACTACCCTAACTCGAGTCAATAACACTACCACCGCATGGGCAATGTCGGCTTCAGGGCAAATCACCGTTAGCGGTGTGATCTATACAGATGTGCCAGCGATTACTGGTGGACCGGGGGCCGATACTTTGACCGGCCCATCGTTATCGACGGGTATCAGTTTATGGACGATCGACTCGATCGGAAGCGGGACTCTTGCGGTTCCAACAAAGTCTCTCACGTTCACAGGCATGAACAATTTGACCGGCGGTACAGGTGCCGATTCCTTTGAAATTTTGCCTGGCGGATCCTTATCGGGGAATCTCAATGCCGGTACAGGCACAGGCTTCAACTCTCTCTCTTACAGCCAATGGACATCAGGTGTTTCGGTCAACCTGTCGGTGACCACGGTAGCGAATGCAACTGCGATATCAGGTCTCGTTAGCAATATGCAAATGGTCACCGGAGGGCTAGGCAACGACACCCTTATCGGCCAAGCTACAAAATCAACGATTTTGATTGGCCTCGATGGAAATGATACTCTTACGGGCGGATCGCAACGCGACTTGTTGCTAGGCGGATCCGGAATCGACAAGCTAAGCGGTGCAGCAGGTGACGATCTACTCGTCTCTGGTACTACCTCCTATGACAGAAATCGTGATGCCCTAGTTGCGATTCATTCCGAATGGATATCCACACGGACATTCGCACTGCGAACTGCTAACATATGGGGGAATGGCACTGGAACTCGAAATAACGGAGACTTCCGACTCAATAGCAACCCAAGCGATTCGATCACAGATACAGTCTTTGCTGACTCTGATGTCGATTCGCTAACCGGGGGATTGAATCAAGACTGGTTCTTTGCGAGCCTGGATGATACGACCGACCTGACCGGCGGGGCTTTGCCAGACCGACTCGATCGATAACTGCGATTCAGTGAACTACTCTCGGTGTCTGAGGACGGGGAGCACGCCCCCCGGGGATTTTTGAAACACAGAGGCACAGAGGGCACGGAGAGGAGAGGGCACGGAGAGGAGAGGGCACGGGACGGAGTGTGGAGGGGACGGAGTAGAGGGTAAAGGGGGCAGATGCCTCGTTACTTACTTTGCTTTCCTAAGGCTCGGTAGTAAGCTCGAATCGCATCGGAAAACTCTGGATCAAGAAACTCTCGCTTCCCTTCGATCACTTGCTCGGCTCGTTGCTCTCGAAGTCGCCCCCACTCAATCCCCTTATCAAGCATCACATTCGGCAATGCAGAATTTCCGGTAGGTTGATTCTCAGTGCGACCAGAATCATCGGGTTCACCACTGCTAGGTTGTCCTTCACGTTTCTTCGAGTTCTGATTGCGCTGCTTGGCTGCCGCACGGTTTGCCAAACGCTGGCTTTGCAATTGCGAAGCAACCTGATTCGCAACTTCCCCAAGCGACCGCTCGACCGCTTCTCGCTGTGAAGCTGATTGTGTATTTCCCTTACCCTGAGAATTCGGACTCTGGCCATCTTTCCCTTGGCTTGAAGGATCTTGCCCAGTTGGACTCCCGTCCTTCGTATCCTGCTGGTTCGAATTCTGGGCCTCTGAGCCTTGAGACGCTTGCGAATCATCTGCCGCTTGGGCAGATTGCAGCTCCGATTGCGATGCTTGATTGGCGTTGCCTTGCTCCGAAGCTAGGTACTGATCAAGAGAATCCAACATGCGAGCTAACTGCTGTCCGCTGGGTTGCTGACCGCTGGGTTGCTGACCACTGGGTTGTTGGCCACTGGGTTGTTGACCGCTGGGTTGCTGACCACTGGGTTGCTGACCACTGGGTTGCTGACCACTGGGTTGCTGACCACTGGGTTGCTGACCACTGGGTTGCTGACCACTGGGTTGTTGGCCGCTGGGTTGTTGGCCACTGAGTTGTTGGCCACTGGGTTGTTGACCGCTGGGTTGCTGGCCGCTGGGTTGCTGGCCGCTGGGTTGCTGGCGACCAGCGATATTCCCAAGCTCGGCTGCTTGTTTCATCAAGCTCTCTTTCGCTTGTTGAACAGCCTGCAAAGCCCCTTCAGCATTGGGAGCTTGTTGCGGTTGTGGATTGCCATTGAGTCTGGCTTGTTGAATTAGATCTTGCTGTTGCTGTTTCGCTTGTGCTGCAGCTTTTTCTAGTTCCGATGATGCGTTTTCGACGGATCCCTTGGTTTGTTCTCCAACTTGCTTTGCTTGTTGTTGTAGCTGATCGCTACCCGATTGGTTATTCAGACGTTCTTCATGCCGGGCACTTCGAGCCAATTGCTCGGCGACTTGATCGACGGTTTGTTCGACGCTCTCTTGGGTGGGGTTTGCTTGTGCAAGTGCATCCGAGGTAGGTGATCGCTGTGGAGTCTGATTCGCTTGGTTTTGAACCCCTTGCATTTGGTTTCGCAGTTGATCGAGTTGCTCTTTTGCGGCATTGATTTGTTCTCTAGCGAGAGCAGCCATAGGATTTGGGGTGTCGAGATTTGCTCGTTGAGCTTGCTCCGTACGTTGCTCTTGCTGTTTCGCATTTTCGGCGATATTGCGTGCAGATTCAGCGATTTTATTCGCGGAATTCGCTCGTTGCTGTGCTTGAAGAACTTCGCGAGTCTTTTGATCCACTTGTGCTTGCAAGCCAACATCTTCGGGCTTTTTCTGCAGTGATTCCATTACTTTATTACGTTCGCCGGAGCGTTGCTGCAGTTCGCGATTGCGATTCTCATTCTCCTTGGCCGCTTGTTGTGATTGCTGTTCGCGTCGACGCGCAAGGTCTTTTGTTTGTCGCACGAGGTTATCGCGCATGAGCGATTGCGCGGACTGCGATTCGGTCAGTTGAGCTTGCCGCTGCTTGTCTTCTTTGAAGTTATTTTGATCCACGAGTTGATTCAGACGCGGTTGCAATTCATCGATTTGTTGCTGAGCTTTTTGGATGCTCTGAACGAGTTGTTCGGCTTTCTCTTTCAAGGCTTGCTGTGTTTCATTATTGCTCGCTCCCTTGGCTTGCCGAGCGGCGGTTTGTAGAGCATCTGAGATGGTCGAAATATTCTTCTTGAGCTCAGGTTGATTGATACGGGTAAGGGGATTGACCGCCTTGTTCAAAAGATTGGTAGCAAGCTGTTCGGCGTTCTCAGCGATCGCATTGAGTTGCTGGGCTTGTAAAGCCTTGGCATCACTTGCTTGCTGATCAGAGTTCTCAAGTTGTTGGGATAAGGACTCTTCACGTCGGGCTGCATTTTGAAGCTGCGAAGATGCATCTTTCGCATTGTCTTGCGAGATTTCCGATAACTCTTTCTGCATCGGCTTGTTCTGCCGAAGCTCAGCTTCGAGCAACTTCAGGAGTTCTTCTGGGGAATTCTGCGCCATCGCGTTCAATTGATCGGCTTGCTGGTACTTCTCAAGCATTTCCTTCGCTTGGGCGAAAGCTTCCTTTGCAGATTCGGGTTGTTGCAAATCCAACTGAGGTTGCGATGGTTTAGATGCCGCATCGGTTTGGCTCAAATTGGATTGGTTGGGATTGGATTGAGGGTCGCTTAACTTACTTCGAGATTTCTCTGCATTGGCAAGGTGACTTGGCTCTGGATTCGCGAGAGCTTGTTCGACCAATTCAAAGTGCTCAGCGATCGTTTCGAGTACTTCCTCGGTCTTTGTCTGTTTTTCAACAGCTTGTTCTGCAGCTTTTTGGATCTCTTGTGCATCCTGCGCTTGCTGTTTAGCTTCCAAGAACTCTTGATTCGCTTTTGTCATAGGTTCTTGGGCTTGATCGATCAAATCCAATGCCCGATCGCTGTCTTTCGCGGCTTGGAGCTGTGTGGAATTGAGCAAGTCTTGGCGAGTTGCCATATCTACAAGGGCATCTTGAAGTTGTTCGATACTGCGTTCAACTTCTTGCTGCTGTTGTATGTTCTCTTGTGGTGTGGACTGCGAGTTTTGGGTGTTCTCTTTAAGTTGTTGTGTCTTAGCCACTGCCTGACGCGCAAGTTCAGAAATGCTCGGTGCGAACTTCTCAAGTAGCCTGCGAGCTTGCTCCACTGTCGGTTTCACTTGATCGAGTATTTGATCGTATTCACCGAGATACTCCTGAAGATCCGCCGAAGCGTTAAGCAGCGTTTGGTTGTTTGCAGATCGGCGATACTCAAGTTTTTGTCGAATCGAATTGGAAGATGGATTCCACCGCATGGCATTGAGTTTGTCAAAGTCTGGCTGTGGGTATCCAGCTTCTCGCATCGCGTTATAGATGAGTTCAAGTCGGTTCGGAATACTCTCCCATTGCCGAAGGTGGCTGAGTTGTCCTTCCGGTGAGCTCCAGTCATAACGTTCTTGACGATGAAGCGAATCGAGAATCATGCGGGTATCTTGGAGTTCATGGGCAGCTTCCAAGACTCGATAAGCTTTTACGATTGCTTGAAGGTCTTCTCTAGATTGTTTCCATTCCGTTGATCCTGCCGGAAGATTGATCCACTGATCGATCACGTTCGTCCAAGCTCGGCTGGCAAGTCCCATATCGCTTGGGAAAAGCGGATCGAGTGGTTTGCGACGTTGATGAATGTCTTTCCGATCGAGAAATTGGCTGGATGCAGGGAGCGTCGCTTGAGTCAGCTCATCGAGTGTTGCGGAGCGTAGTCGTCCCAACACGTCGCTATTGAGGCTCGTATCAGAATTCCAGTCGTTCGTCCGACTGAAAAGTTCGATACTTCTCGCCATGGCGTTTCCGATCCCTTGGCTGCGTTGCATCAGATCTTTTCGAGTTTCTTGGATGCTCCAAAGCAAACCACCTTCGAGGTTAAAGGCCCAGTGTTGACTTTGGAGATCGTTATAGAATCGTTCGATGCGGCGCACCAACTGCTCGTGCGCCTGGGATGTACCTTCGGCTTGAGCAAGCTCCTTGATTTCCTGCCTCGTTTGGTCGAGGATTCTTAGGAAGGGCTTGGACTGATCTCGCAAGTGCTGCGTTAGGTGCGGATCCATTTGCGACGAAAGCTTCATTACCCCCTCGATGTACTGGTCAGCGATCGTTTGTGAGCGGGCAAGCGACGCGAAGTCGAGGTCGTTTCCTTTTTGTACTTGAGTCCGCTGATGATCTCGGAGAACCATAAGATCCTTGGTCATCGCTGTCATTGTTTCATGGCTCAGGAATTGACGATAGATGTCGCTCAAGCGTTGTGAATATCCTTCCGCATCGTCGAACGAAGCGATCGACCGATCCACTTGCTGTTGAAGAATCTGTGCGAGCTTGTCGGGAATCGAATCTGGTTGGCCGGGAATGCTCACTGGCTGCCAAGCATCGGTATTTGCGGCGAGTAAAATCGAAGTTGCATGTTCCTTTTCCAACTTCGAAACAGCCCGTACGATGAACTCGGTTTCCGATTGATCCAAAGGTCGTGAAAGATTTGGGATGATCTGCGAGGCTAGCCCTCGGATCTTCTTCGTCAAAGTCGTCAATTGTCCGACGAATTGGTCGACTTCTGAGGCTATGGACTGACGAATTTGTGAATCTAGTTTTGGATCTTTGAGTTGTAGGATCTTCGGTCGAAGTTCCGTGCGCGAAGTACGAATCAGATCCGCGAGTTTTTGAAGATCGGGACCGAGAACAGCCCGATAGATAAGTGACTGATGTCGATTGCGATCAAAATCCTCAGAAGCTAGGCTTAGCTGGATGGGAACAGAGTACGCAACGTGATCAGCCGAATCTTTCGCAGCTATGCGAATGGCGACGACATCGCCGCTAGTAAGGGATCGGGAAAGCAGATCCCATTTCCACTGAGCCGTTCCACGCGTGGCATGCTCGACACCGTCTAACCCAGTCCAACTTACTAAAGCGTTCGTGGTTGCAGCATGTTTCACTGCGTCGAGTTCCATGGGGATTGGAAGATCGATAGTCTCCCAGGGTTTTCGATTCACAGAGATTTCTTGAGTGAGCGTGGTACCAGGCAGATCATCCGCCACTGCCACCGCCATAGAAATGAACTCTTGGGGAGAGACAATCCAACTTTGGTTCGCCATCGGAGGCGTACTCCAGAGAGTCTTCTCAGCCACCATCCAAGCAACGTTTGGGGCGTTGTCTTCCGCGCATTCAATTTCAAAAAAGGGACTGAAAGTATTCTCGATCGGAGTCAGCGCTCCCGGAACTTCGGCAGTAAGCTTAACTTGGGCTTTCAAATCACGGTCGATTTGCAGAGCAGTCCCCCAGCGTTTCGTGAGCGGATCAAACGTCAGATCGATAAACTTCTTTTCGCCGGAATCAAGTTCTTCAAGGGATAGTCTTGCCGATTGCAAGGGCATTGAGGGAACAACGGACAAATCGAGTTTCGAATCGCTTAAAACGCGAACATTCCCGAGTTCGCTGCTGCGTGCTGAGGGTGGAATATTCGTATAGGATGGAAACTCGATTTTATGATGAAACTCTACAGCTCTTGGTCGTGGTGTGGTTTGTAGTTTTCTATACGCGGTTACCGCATCACCGGATACGAAGCGGTACTCGATGGGCTCGGATTGGATCGATGCGATCGATGCGAAGGTTAAGGGATCGCGTTGGGTTAAGTTCATCTCGATGCGGGTGGGCTTCGAGGAACGCGATGTATTTTTAGAACGAGAGTTCGGAGCCGAGCGGAGTTCTAAAAATGCTGATTCAGTGGGCTCCCCTTGTACCTCGATCTCAAAAGAAACGCTTTGATTCTCTGGAACAGTCAGCTCATCGCGACTGGGTGCGAGAATCATGATTTGGGACTTTGAAGGCCGTTGGATATCCAGAAAAGGAAATAGGGCTCGCGCGAAGCGATTCGGCATTTGGAGGTTCGGTATAGCGCAGAGGATCGTCGCAAGGGCGATGGCCCCAAGAGAAGCGCAAATTGGGCGTAGTACAAGGCTCCACGGCAAAAGCGAACGGGGAGAAATGACGCTGAGTTGATCCGAAACATTTCTCTGAATTGCATGAAGAAACTCAGGGCTGAAATGCCGCTTATCGAATGGCGTGTGCTCGAGCTCAACAGCAGAGAGGAGGCTTTCGTTGAAATTGGGAGTAGCCGTCTCCACGTTTTGCGCGATTTGAACTTCGTCGATCTTTTTCCAACATCGGTTTAGACCGAACCAACAACCGAGACTTATGCTGGCCACATACATTCCAATACTTAGGGCCCAGCGTGTCGGATCGTCGATCCAACGCATGGCGTCAAGTGCGACGATGATTGCTGCACAAGCGATTACGCACAGTGTCGCGAACGCGAGACCTTGCAGAATCAGCATCATCGACTGGCGAGCACCGAATATCCGCAACCACTTATGGATTCCATCAAGGTGGGTAGAAACCACTCCATCAGGAGATTTCGCCGTATCGAATGAAGCTGTGGTAGTACTCATCAGACAAACCCCGCACGTTTTCTAAGAAACCATTCGATGGAGAGTAACGCCATGACACCGAAGAACCAAGGATAACTTTGCCATAGGAGTGTTCGAGATTGCTCAATCTTACCGGACTGCAGCGACTCAATGGCTTCATTGAGTCGGTCCGCTTGGGACTCATCGAAATACTTTCCATTGGTGGCATTTGCGATTTGTTCCAATAGCACCCGATTGGAGGCGAGCACCTGCATTTCGACATCTTCCGAGGGGCGCACAATAAACTCGGTACTTAAATCCAACGCTTCGTTAGGAAGACCTTGGACCTCCAAGCGAACTTGGTAACGGCCTGGAGGCAACGTCGAGATAACCGCCGAGACCGCGCCGGTCCCTTCGGCTTCTTGCCCCAAGGGAATAGACTCTACGCGAATACCATCTTGTTCAATAATTGCGTACGCTTTGGGATCAACGAGTGGATTTTGATCGGCGTCGCGAAGCCTAGCACGGATCAAAATATCCTGGCCGAAGGCATAGGAGCGGTCACCTGAATCGAGAGCGACATAATCATTCTCGACGGCAAAAGGGGCTTGCATTGTCCATTGAGCAAGTTGATTCCAAAAACGTTGGTGATACAGGTCAGCAACGTTATAACGCCATCGCCATGACTCATCGTGCGCTACGTAAACCACGCGACCAAGTCCGGTCCGTCGAGAGACTAAGAGGGGAAAGCTATCGTTCTCTAACTTACCGCTTACCATCGTCTCGGCACCGGCAGCAGGCTGAACCCTTCTGGCGATTTTCGGTGGCGGGAAAGCTTCCCAAAGCTGTTGGTTGCTAGCTGGGTCTTGTTCGAAGTCGAAGGCGCGCTGTTGTGTCCCGGCATCTTCTAATTGAATTCTAGTTATAGAAACCGGTGCGGTTTCCTCGGAGTAGCGTATGGGTAACCAATCGACGTCATCTTTTGTTACGACATTGTTGGGCGGGTCGCGACCGGTATCGATCAGGATCAGCCCTCCACCAAGATCAGATACATAATCGGAGAGCCAACGCAGTTGCGATTCATTCCAAGCGTTGAAGCTATCAATGGTGATAACGACAAGATCAAGTCCGATCAGTTGGTCTCTGGACTGAGGAAAAGTGTTCTTCGAGAACTCATCTGGTCCTAGAATCGATTCGGCTTCCCATGCGACATCGCGTTGAAAAGCATTCTTGATGTATCGAGCTTCCCAACGCCCTCGGGGATCGACTACCAAGACTCGGTTTTTCCTTAATACGCCCCAAAGAGATGAATCAAGCGAATTGTTTTCGAGCGAAGCATCCGGCCGATCACGATGAAGTGAAAAATTCAAATCGATCGGTAGCGCTTTCGCCCGTGACTTGGATTCCGTAGCAGAGATAAGTTTTTCACCGGCGATACGATATTCGATCGTTCGCTGCCCAGCACCATCGGATTGAAAACTCTGAGTCCATACGAGATCGCTTCCCTTACGGATTTCCAACCGGTAGGTTTCCCCTAAAGGCAACTGCTGTTTGATCCGAGCGGTTCCTTGAAAAGCATCGGCTTCAAAGAGAGTCTTCGTGTGATCGACCCCAAGAATACCTAGGTCTTCCGGTTCGCTTTCCCGTCCGTAACCGATCGTGAAAATTGGAATCGACGCTTGTGCGAATCTTTCGGCAACCGCCGATGGGGATTCTCCGGAGTTGCTTTGACCATCCGAGAGTACAACCACAGCGGAATAAGGTTTCGCGGTGAGCCTTGAGGTATCTTGGGCTGATTCGGATTGCGAAGTCGACGACCGAGAATCAGACGATGGATCCGTAGAGGATGACTTAGGTACAGAGGAGCGAAGCAGTCCTGAGAGCGCATCACCGAGAGCTGTTTGGGCACCGTCTGCATACTCCCCAACCGAGGCGTTCGTGCTTGGAGCATCTCCTTGCCTCACTTGATTATCTCGCAAAGGCCAACGTGTCACTTTCTCGTTCGACTTCAACAACGAATCCCATAGCACCGGGATTTCGGTTGTATCGTTGCTTGAATCATTGTTTGAATCGTTGTTCCGCGAATGATCGAAAGAGAAGAGTTTCAAGTGGAAGCGGGTGCGCTGTCGATCAAGCCAGCCAAGGTCTGATTCCGATCGGCTGGTAAGCCACCGACTCGCACGTTCGAAACGCGAATCTGCATCTTGTGCATCCGATTCCGTAAGCGCCATGCTTGCAGATGAATCGATCAGAACAGCGACACGACTCAGTTCGCCGGTAAGCCATTCCTGTACCAATGTAGGACCGCATAGCATTGCTAGGATCAGGCCAAATGCGGCGGCGCGAAGGGATGGAAGTAGCCAGTTGAAAGGAGCGCGAGCGAACCGCGACTCGCGATAGTAAAACCACCATACGCCAGCCATTCCCAAAAGCATCAATGGGATCAACGACCAGAGAGGCAACAAGCCATTAAACTGCAGCTGGTTCATATTGATGCCCCCGTGAGCGTTGAGCTAGGTCGTGCCTGACGAGGGTTTAAAGACTGCTGTAAAAACATCTCCGCTAAGAATAGGATGAGCAAACCTAGCCAGAACCAGGTCCAAATCTCTTTTCCAGCAGGATTGGAATTCTCCTGCTTGATCCATGATTGGGCGTCGCGATAAACATTTGCTTTAGCATCTTTTGCAAATGCTTCGAGCTCGTCGCCGGACATCAAAGCCCGGCCAAGCTCCACTTTTCGATCTTTAGAAGAAAGCACAACGGCGGTATTGATTCGCCGATCCCCAAGAGTGCTTTGGGCGATTCCCTCGAAGCGTGAGGAGCCCAAATCGATCGTGCGAAATAGAACCGGTTCGTTACCAGCAGTGTCTTTTTCATTCAGTGGTACATCACGTGTAGATGCAGCGGGTAATTGAACTGTGAGAGATTTGCGATCTTGGAAAAGGCTAGCAACATCATTCGATAGCGGATTGGTCTTCCCGGTCATGGCACTAAGGTTTTCGAACCACGATTCACCAGGGGAAACTTGATTCCAGCCAGAACGCCAGTGAAGAATTGAGGTCATCAACTTTTGAACGAGCGGAAGGTATACGGGAAGTGCTGGTAGATTGCTATCGTCATCATCTCCGCTCGACATCATCCAGTAGACCTTACCGGAGCCGATGGTTGTTTTGATTAGAAAAGGCAATCCGTCAGCAAACTTAGCAATTGCGATTGCCTGCGGTTCCTCGACAAGTAGTTCGTGTCTTGCAGCAAACTGCGCAGAACGCAATGCGTCGAGTGATGCTCGCGATAATTCAAAGGGAGCATCTGCGGTGAGATTGATTTCACCTTCCCAAGCAATCCTCGGGGACAGTTTGCCGATTCGCAGTCCACCTTGCGATAGTGGTTCCCAGGCATTGAGCTTTTCAGCTTGGACCTTATCACCGAGGCACATTAACAATCCGCCCCCTTTCTCGACGAAGTTTCTTAACCACTTTCGTTCGTCGTTTGAGAAGTCGGGGACATTACAACAGATAACCGCTTCGCATGTCCGTAACGCTTCTTCGTTCCAACCGCCGGGTGTGACGACTCGAGTGGAGAACAAGTCTCCGGGTTCGCCGCGCAGAAGAGAAAACGGGGTGAGTGCGAGCCGAATGAAATCCGATTCGCTTTGCATCGCTTCTTGTTTACGATCCCCATCGATGATGAGAATACTCGCTGGCTCACGGGCTCGAATGACATTTGTCAAAGCGTGATCTTGCGGCGTCGAGTCTTTCCAATCTGCGAATACTTTGAGAATGCTGTCCCCAGCGATCTTGGGAGACCATTGAAAGCGAATGGTCGCGGTGGAATTCGCGGATACGGATACCGATTGACGTTCGACTTCGTCGAGTCCATCCATGAAGACAACAGGCACGACGGCATTTTGGTTCGAATAGTTTTGCAACGTAGTCGATATCGTCATCTTTCCTTGCGGTGTAACGTGCGATGGGATGCTATCGATCCCCAGCAATGCGATGTCAGCATTGCCTGTCAAATTGCCTGTCAAATTGCTTGAGGCATCCGTTTGCGAGTCTGCTTTACCGACTTGAATGAACGACCACTCGATCGGAACCGAACGATTGGAAAAAGCAGTTGCAAGATCTCGTGCTAAGTCTTGAGTATTCGAATTCCACTGACTGGATTGAAAATCCGATAGAACGAGAAGATGCCTTTTTGAATTTGTCCCTTGATCAAGCCATTGGGTAGCGAGGGTCACCGCTTCGGAGAGGTCGGTCGTTCCGGCGGTTTCGTTCTTTTTGGCTCGACTTTCGATCAACTCCGCGAGTTTCATTTTCAAAAGAGCGGCAGGTTGATGCTCGCTTTCGATCTGTGCAGGTTTCCCTGCCCAAATAAGGGCCGCTTCGCTGCCGGTAGGCAAACCCTCTAGGACGGTGCGAACTTGAGCGACCGCTTGTAGGATTCTCGATGAAGAACTACCAAGTCGATTCGGTTCATTGGTGGCTTGGTTAGCCTGTGCGGATTGCAAAGCGGACTGGCTTGGCGAAAGCGTATACATCGAAAGGGAATCATCGATGAGTATTGCCAAGCTGAGAGGACTAGCGTCGGCAGAATTTTTCCAAGCTTGCAGCAATGGCCTGGCCATGGCGAGGGCGAGCAGAATCGGGATCAAGCAGCGGACGAGAAGCAATAGGAGTTGTTTCCATTGAATTCTCCTCGAGTTTACTTTTACGGAGGACTCGAGGAACTGCATCGCCCCCCAATCGATCGTCATGTATTTGCTTCGATTGAGCAAATGAATCAGAAGCGGGATCGTAAAAGCTGTTGCTCCAAAGGCGAGCAAGGCATTGAGAAACGTCATGCTTGACCTCGATGCGATAAGTAGGTGGCAAGCACGGCGCTGAAGGATTCGGATGTACGTACGGGGATCCAATCAATTCGATTCTGCCGGCACGCGGCTTGGATGGCATCTTGGTGAATTTGGAAGTTGCTCAAGTAATTGCGACGAAGCGATAGAGGATCGACGAGTTGTTGTTGATCTCGGGCTTCCAACGATCGGAACATGGTTCGGTTTTGGAATGGAAAATCTATTTCATCGTCATCGAGGATTTGGAAGAAGACAATTTCTTGATTGTTGGCGCGCAACATCGATAAGCTCTTGAACAAGGATTCGGTGTTGCCGAAGCCATCGCTGATGAGAAATAGTAACCCACGTTTTCGGCAAACGCTTAGGAGTTGATGCAAGACGGCCCCGAGATCGGTTTCGTTTTGGCACTTTGAAGCAGCCAGCGACTCGAGTATAAGACGCAAATGATTAGGTCGTGACTTCGGAGGAATCGTGGCTCGTATGGATGTATCGAAGGTCGCCAAACCAATCGAGTCTTGCTGCGAGATAAGCAGGTAAGCCAAGCAAGAAGCGAGCCGGATCGCATAGTCGTGCTTTGAGAGCTGGTTAGCTCTCGATCCGACATAGTTCATCGATCCGCTTTGGTCGACCGCAAGCGTAGCGCGAAGGTTGGTTTCATCCTCGTATTGGCGGATGTAGAGTCGGTCGGTCTTGCCAAAAAGCTTCCAATCGATCGAGCGGACTTCGTCACCGTGCACGTACGGACGATGCTCTTTGAAATCGATGCTTGCCCCGATATGTTTCGAGCGATGGATTCCACCCGTTACCCCTTCGACAACATCCTTAGCAAGGAGTTGCAGGGCAGAGACTTTTGCAATGTCGTTTGGCCTTAGCCAACGAAACAGGGGGTTCGTGCTCAAGATGCTTTACGATTCGATCAGAGGTGAACGAGGTATCGCATGAGGATACCAGGGGCTGCGGTGGGAGGATTTGGCGGGCCCCTTATCATACCATCGGCAAGCGTCCGGTACGAGCAAAACCGGGTCTGCACGCACGAGGTCTCAAATAGCTTTGGCCAGCCTTAATCCGCAGAAAACCGGCGCTAGTCAGCAACAGACCGATACTAATAAGTAGCAAACGGGCCCTAATCAGCAGCAATATCGTCGAGCCAGCTTTGGTTTTCCAAGTCCAAGCGGTAGGTTAGCTGAGTGTAATCGTAGCGCGGGGTGGGGTTCGGATTTCCGGAAAAAGTATGGGAATATGTCCCTTCGAAGAACAGGACGAGTCCATTTTTCTGAAAAAACTCCGGGTGCAGTTTTGGATTGTAAAACGAGTAATTCGGGTGTCGAGCGACCAGTTTGGCTTTCCTCCATGGACCTACGGCCGATTCGGTCGATTCGGCGTAGTAGATATTTCCGAGCGTCGAATCCTCGCCCTTGAGCTGAGTGAAGACCATGGACCAGCAGTTTCGCTCGGGGTTCCACGCAACCGAACCGTTGTGAAGTGAAACCTCTTTACCTGAATCGATATCGATGATTCGGCGGAGTCGTTCGGCAGGTGTCATCAATTTTTCCTCGACCAATTGGCATTCTTGCTGCTGGGTGAGAGGACGGGTCGCACGTCTCCAACGATAAAGGAGTCGGCCCTTCGCGTCGCGATCGAGCTTTCGGTCGGCGAACTGCGTTCCATCCTTCAAACATGTATATCCTTCATACTGACTCGGGTCGATGAACGATTGGGATTGAGCAAGGACACGAACGTCAGGTATTGGAGAGCAAAACGCAATGTACTTTGTTGCCGGCTCGGTAAACTCCGCGTATTCGATGGTATGTGCCTGGGATTGCGGAAACAGCTCCGGAGATTGATCCCAGTCGATAAGGTGCTCGAACGACTCGGTGGCAGGGTTCCACTTGGCGAACCCCCAACGGTAGGCTTGCAAGCCTGATTTGATTTTCACGTAGGGCGCGAGCAGGGACTCGCTCATAGGTTGGTCTTGATCGCGGATGGTGGCCAACGAAAGGAGCCATGTAGGTCCTTCACCGGGCATGATCGCCAGGGGTTTCGATCTGCCAAGTCCGTCAACCCAATTGCGGAAGGGTGGTGGCATCTGATCAAGTCCGATACCCGCGATGAGACCTTGAGTGTCGGGCAATGGGGTCGTAGCTCCGGACATGTGAAAACTACCCCCGATTGGATAATGGATTTGGGAGGTATCT
>Ga0315908_10001329_pt1 | contig 18655 bp, 4 predicted proteins | sample LakEriMetagenome_12_FD_203520 | JGI IMG/M metagenome (GOLD analysis project Ga0315908, IMG submission 203520) | Freshwater fungal communities from buoy surface, Lake Erie, Ohio, United States - Buoy 4 MA124 | ecosystem: Environmental > Aquatic > Freshwater > Lake > Lake biofilm | place: USA... | reverse complement strand
TTTACGATTCAAATTTTACTTATTTATTATTACTAATTATTATTTAATCTGTTTATTTTATTAAATTAATCTTTTAATGTAATTTTTTTGCTCTTTTATTAATTTTTCGTATTTAATTGAGTCAATGAATTTCTATTAAATCTATTATAAGTTTTTTGTAACTTCAGCTTCTTTTGTAGTAAAATATAATTTAAGATTATTTAATTCTTTATTTTCAGAATTCAAATTATAGAATTATTCCTAAATATTTTAAATTTATATTTATTATTTTTATTATTTTTATTTTTACTATAATTTTTAATGTAAATTTAACAATTTTTTTTGGTATTTTAAAATTTTTTTATAATAGTGTTAAATTTTAAAAATATAATATTTCTACAAATTTTACTAATTTTTATGAAATTTTTTATTACCGATCTTAATATATTTACTATTTTTAATTATTTTTTTTAGATTATAAAATTGCTCAATAAAAAGGAAAATAATAAATATGATTTTAAGCTTAGACATTTTTATTAAAATAAATATTTATATAAAATAACGTTATTTAATTAATTTTAAATATAAAATTTAAATAAATAAAAATTTATTTTTAAAGTAATTTTGAATATGAATTTTGATTAATGTCAAAAAATATAACAGTTGTTTAATTTTTAATTTTAGTCTGATTAACCACATCCACATAAAATATAATTATCTTAATGATCATCAATATTGGTTTAAGTAATAAAATCTTCATTATCTTCCAATCGAGATTTGAACTTCAACTGTCTAAAATAAAGAGAATTAACATGATTTTATTTATGATTAGATAAATTATGATGGTAATAATTTTCAACAATTAACTAATCGTTTTAGAAAACATTAGAAAAACTAACAGGTTAAGAAATGTTTTATAATTAAGAGAAAGTTTCATGATTATCTTAATAACAACTATAAAATTCAGCAGTGATATCATCGATATTTTCTTGAACAAGTTCAATTTATTAGAGATGGGGAAGAGTATTAATAGGAGGCCAAAATCAATTAGAAGTAATCTAAATAGTGCCTCCAAATTTAGTGATTAGTTGTGTTTTATCTACTTCTTTATATAAAGCATCCATGTTTTTGGAATTAACGAAGAGTATCATTGAATTAGTAACTTCTGAAAAAAGAGTCTTAATTAAACTCCAACTCATTGATACCAACAATGGAGGATTTATAATAAATATTTTTGATCGACAGTCATTAAATTGTTATTGAATGTTAGTCACAAATTCTTTTATGAAATCAAAAGGACAATTATATAAACTCACATTATCAAAGTCTAATATTATACAGAAATTCTCGATTTTACCCTCCAGAAACATTGTCCTTTTGATTGACTGGAAAATGTATTGACTTAAAATTATTAGGTCATTTTTATTTTCTTTAAAATTAATTATCTTTTTTAAATCTAGTATAATTATCGGTCTAAACATTTTGTCCCTTCCTATTTAATAAATAAAACCTTCTTTTAATAATTTCTACTGGTTTTCGTTTAGCTTTAAGTATGTTATTTTATTGTACCATTTTATATGATTTTCTATCATTTTTACTGTTTGTTTGAAGTCATTTTAGGTATAATACAAATAAAATAGGAAATTACAATCTTACCAGTTTTTATAATAATCTAGGATTATTTTGTATTTATTAATGTACTCTTTTAATTTGTCTATTTGATTTTATTCATCTTAACTAAATTTTACTTTTCAATATATCATTCTTACTTTATTTTTGGGATTGTAGATGTATTCATCTATTCATAATAATTATTAATTTCATAGTATTTTTTTATTTATAATTGAAATAGTTTAAAATTTTTTTATTCTTAATAATATTGTATTATTATTATTATTTACCATTTAATTCCAATTGATTAGATATTAAAGGTGCTCTTAAATGTATTAATTCTTTATAGATTTTTTTAGTATCAATAGTATAACTGATATCATAAATAGAATTTTAAATCATTTGATTTATTAAATTATAAATAAAATTAAGTAAACTAATAGTTTGTTTATTTGAAGTTAAATTAGAATAAATAATATTAAAATATATAAATGGGATTTAATTCATAAATATATGAATAAAAAAACAAAAACTAATAATAAAAAGAATTGTAACTAGATTTGGAAAAGAGTATTTAAAATTTAAATGAAATATCATGTGGATTAAAATAAATATTATTGAAAGGAGTAGATTCATTATTAAAATGGTAGAATTTAAGAGACGTAGAAATTATCATATAATTTAGGAACATTTTAAAAAAAAAGCAATATGATGAATAATAGAATATTAGCAGTGTGAGTGACAACAGAATACTCAATTATTTAGTGGAATAAAATGAAAAACAGAAAAAATTTATAAAAATAATAGATAAAATATATCAATTATATATAGACTAATCAATAAGCATGAGAAATTAAGAGGAATAATTAATTGATTCATAAATTGAAGAAGCTTCAATTTTGCAACAAATTGACAGTCTAATTCAATCGGAAATAATAGAAAATCATATAACACCACTGTCTGATCTCATTAAGTAAATTTTATTTGATATTATAGCTAAACATAGTTATTAAGATTGCAGAGATTAAGACTGTCTCTCTTTCATTTTAGACTCACTAGAACTAGAATAGTGCTTAATTTTTTCGATTCACTTAATTTATAAAATTGAAATTTCCATACAAATTTTATATATTTTTATATTATTTTATAATCAATCACCAATGTGATAAAAACTTGTTTGTCATTACAAATACTGACATCTTACTAGGATTTACAATCAAGTATAAATAATTTTGAGGGTGAGGATCATCTTAATTTTAAGGAAAAAATTCCTATATTTATTATAGTTAAATATATTAAAATAAATAAATAATTTTAATCTTAAAAATAATAAAAAAATACTAATATAAATTAAATACTAATGATTAAATTTTAATTATTAAATAAATTTTGATAATGAAAATATATAAAAATATGAGTTGATAATATTAATGAATAAAAATACATGTATCTAATCTATCTAAACAACATATGAATCAATAAAAATATTTTATGTTTCAGTATGTTTTTTGACTACTACTAGATTCTTATAAATAAACTTAACAATTTCTAGATATTGATCTACTTTATCTTCATACTGACAAGTACCTCCTCCCAAAACAAGAGTGACCATTAACTTCCAAATAAATTCCTATTTATCACAATGATCTAACACATCAAAATACTCACTTTCTTCTAAAAGTATCATTTCCCTTAAATGAGAATTGACCTCAATTTACTTATAATAATCAGGCATGCACTATTTAATATATCCAGATTATTTGTTAACTAATCCACCTTCATATAACTTATCAAAGAAAGTTAAATCCAGACTGTTACATCTCAAATGAGAATATTTTACATCCATAATGTTCTTACTACTCATTCCAAGTTCATAATAAACATCTTTCTATACGATAGAGCTGTTCAAAAGATCTAAAATGAATTGTTTCAGATTTAAAGCATCAAATTTCTAATTGAATCTATATTCCCATATTTTCAGAGAATCAATTAAGCCCCATTGTAAAAGTTTTTCATTCACCTTTTTATCAGAAAGCAATTCATTTTCTATTTTTTTGAATATGAATTGTTCTTCTTTTGCTTCACTTTATACTTCTTCGATTATCATTATTTATATATTATTCTTTATTTGTTCTTTTTTATTTTAATATTTAAATATTCTTTATTTATATTTATATAAAGTTATCTTTATTGTCTATTATTAAATTTTTCAAATATTGTGATGACTTACCATAAATGTTTCTACTTTTAATTTATTTTAATCTAATAACTCTTCTCCAACATTAATTTGATTTAATTGTAAATATTTTTCTAAAATTATAAGATATGTATATTTTACTTGACTTTATTAGTTTTTCTTCTGTTTTTAATAATGTTTCCAACCATATTCTTCTTTGCCAATCATAATAGCTAAATAAAACAGTTCCGATTATCATATACTTAGGATATTTCCAGGGTTCTTTAATTATTTAAATAGCGAGATAATTAATTAATTTTATATAAAATTAAAAAATACTAGCGAGAGGTGACTCATGAAATAAAGTAGAGCAGAAATATTTAGTAAGAAAACCGAAACATGCTCCTGTAATTGCCATTTCTGAACTCATTTTATATTTTAATTTTTATAATATCTATAATAAATAATTAATATTTAATTAATTTTAGTTATGGAAGAAGAACAATTTAATTTATAAATTATGAGTGAATAATATAAAAATAACACTTTAGGATTTTTATAACTTATTCTTGTTAATAGCTATAAAATTTGTACCAAAAAATGCCTCACCAATTTTAGTAAGGATTCTTTATCAAGTCATGAAAAAATTTGTTTAAATAAATGTTTTGGTAGAAATATGGAAGTAACATATTTAAATATGTCAAAAATTGATGATTTTTCTAAAAAATATAAATCTAACAACGAATAGAGTTATGAAATGTTCAATAATAATTAACTCAAATTTTAATGAATTTATAATATTTGTTAATTTATTTTAATTAAATATTATTAATAATAATAAAATATATTTATAATATCGTTCAATACAAGAATTGATTAAAATATTAAGTAAATTTTAAAATTATTTTCCTATATTTTAAAATATAAATAATAATAGTTATATAGAGAAATGTAAATAAAAGAATGGAAAATCAGAGATGTAACTGAAAAGGGTTAATTGGTATATTTAAATAAAAAATAATTAGAAATACAAGAAAGATATATCATGGTTAGATTTCAATGGAGATCCAAACCCAAATTCGAAACATAATGCTTATACATACTGGATTATTAAATATAATTATAAAACTTATGAAATAAATCTTCCAAAAGTTAAAGAAAACTATCCAATTCATATCAAATTGAATGTTGAAGTTATTTTAGGAGAAAAATCATGGGTAAAGGTAATTATTATTAATTTATTTTTCTTTATTTTCCATATTTATTGTAGTCAATATGAACAGATGAATTATTAAATCATGAAAAAGGACATTATCTTATAGGTGTACTTTGTGCATTAGATTTTAAAAAATAAATATAAAAAATTCCTTATTTTAAATAAAAAACATTAGCTAATGATGTTTAAAAGATTTTTAGTTAATGTTTGTAGTAATATATAAATCTAGAGAAATAGTATGATGAAGAAACTCAGCATTATTACGAAAAAGATATGTAAAAAATATGGGACCGATATTTATCAGATTAATTTGAGTATTTAAAATAATATGAAAATTGTTGAAAACTAAAATTAATTAATTATTATAAAAATAATATATAGATAAAAATAATCTTTAAAATTATAATTAATAATATAACTAAAGATAAAAAACTTAAAATTTAATAAAAAAACACAAAATATATAATTTTAATAATATATATACAATATTATTAAATATTTAAGATTATGAACCTTTAAAAATATAAATCTTATAAGTAAATTATAATTTTAAAAATAATTTCTTTTATTTATATATAATACTAAATATATAATTTATCAAAATATTTCTAATAAATGATTTTATTATCAATAATAAAAAATATTTAAAAAAATAATTATTTAATAATAGATATGTATAATTATAAATATTTTAAATAATAGTAACTTGAATAATAATATAAATTATTATAAAACTATAAATATATAATAAATATAATAATTATCTAATAAAATGGGTTTTGAAGAAGTAGTTCCAAAATTACCAACTCGAGCAGAAGAACTGGCAATGATCGCAAAGATGGAAGAAGAATGGATTAAACAGCCTAGTTACAAAGTGTATATGAATGAAGCCCCTCGTAAAAACAAATTAGAAGCCTATGGAGAGCTGAATGATTATTACTTGAGATTTCTACAGAACTTCTTGATAGGTTCCTTGATTACAGGTCCATGTGTAATTCTATTGGGTAGAATGAATAGCCTCAATAGATTGGCAAGTGGAGTGCCTCTTTATAGGAGTCCCAGATATTATAATGTAAAGACTCATAGTCATAATCATTATAGATTTTAGAAGCAAATTCTTATACAGACTCCTCTCTACTTCATCTTCACTTTTCTTTATGCCTGTAGGTACACTTCCAGTGCTAATGTTGATGATGAATATTTTACCAATAAGTCCTTCAAGAAAATATTGTGATCAATACATATTCATTTCATAATTAATTATTTAACTATTAAAATACATTATCCATATATACATCAAATAATAATCAATATTATCATTATAATAAGCATTTAGGATTTCTAAAGTGTTTACCTGCATAAATAGCTCTCTCTCCTAATTATTCTTCGATTCTTAAGAGTTAATTGTATTTTGATAATCTCTCACTCCTACATGGAGCTCCAGTTTTGATTTATCCGACCTATAATCCAACAACTAAATCAGCTATGAAATTATCTAAGAATAATAAGAATTAATTGTAAATAAAAAATGAATAAAATTGATAATAAATAATATAAATAATGAGAATAAATGAGTTATTAATTATAAATATACCTTCAGTTTCTCCTGATCTATGACTAACCATAACTCCCATATTGTTTTAGACACACAAATTGGCAGCTTGTATTGCTTCAGTTAAACTTCCAATTTGATTGACCTTTAACAATAAAGCATTACAAGCCTTTTATTCGATGCTTTTTAGGATTCTTTTAGGATTAGTGACCAACAAATCATCTCCTACAACCTAAATTGCTTATCCCATTTGACTATTCATCTTGGCGTAATTGGTCCAATCATCTTAATCGAAAGGATCTTCAATAGAAATCATAGGATATTTATCAACAAAAGATTAATACATGTTCAAAAGTTACTCCCCAGTCAAGATATTAGTATCTTGATCTTCAGATTTGGTTTTAAGCTATGTCTTAAAATCGAGATCATATTTGTGAGAATTCTAAATATAGAACTCACTAGCAGCTACATCCATTCCTAATTAAACTTTATCTTGATGTCCTGACAACTTAATGGCTTACATTAACAAATCTAGTCCCTCTTGATTATCTTAAATATTAGGAGCGAATCCTCCCTCATCTCCTACATTAATAGCATCAGTACCATATTTCTTTGTAATCACTGATTTGAGAGTGTGATAGACTTCAGTACCTATTTACATAGCTTCTTTGAATGAACTCGCTCCTGTTGGGAGGATCATAAATTCTTACATTGCCAATTTGTTACCAGCATGTGAACCACCATTTATAACATTGAACGACGGTACTGGAAGGATGTATTTATCATTACATTTATTAGATAGTTTAGCGATGTATTCGTATAATTCTAAATTACATGCTTTAGCTCCTGCTCTTGCCAATGCTAATGACACTGATAGAATTGCATTTGCTCCTAACTTTTATTTGCACCATCCCCATTCATTTTAAGTACCATCTAGTTCTTCTACCATTATTTTGTCCAATTACTCTTGATCTCTGCAATCTAGACCTACCAATCTTGGTTTTATTATTGTTTTTATATTATCAATTGCTTTTAATACTCCTTTTCCTAAGTATCTATTTTTGTCCTTATCTCTTAGTTCAAGAGCTTCATAGATTCCTGTAGAAGCTCCAGAAGGTACTGCTGCTATAAATACACCTTATTCACATATTAATTCACATTCTACAGTTGGATTTCCTCTTGAATCTAGTATTTCTCTTGCTTTTATATCTAATATTTTACTCATTTTTATTTATTTTTATTATTTATTATATTACATTCATAAATAATTAGATATTTTAATTTATATTTACATATAATCTACTAGATTTAAATAAAAAATTATTTATTATTTTTAAATATAAATTTTCGTTTTTTCAAATGAAAAAAATACTCAACCTGGCAAAAAATTTTTTTTAATCAATTTATGATAAAAGCTGATTTAATTTTAATATAATAATACTTTTTTCAATTTTTGAATTAGTTAAGAAATTTATTTTCCTATCATTTATTAAATAATAAGCATTAGCTAGAATTATAGATTAAATAATAATCTATATTGTAATTCACAATATGGTTTACTCTCAATTTCATAGCAAACTCTACTGCAAATTTATAAACAGATATTTTCCTCAAAATTTCCTTAATTGAACAACACAAATCCTAATAATAAATAGAATTAAAATAATTATTGCTGTCAAAATTAGGTAATCAAGTTTATTGTTCTTTATTATTGTTCTAAAATGATGTAGAAAAAAAAAGTAGGTCTGTTTATATATCAATAATTAAAAAAACAAAAGTTTAGACATTCTAGATTGATATAGGCCTATTAAGTATAATTATTTATATGATAATTTCTTAATATGAAACTATAAAATTTTTTTAGAGAAATGGATTCTATATTATCAAACTAAATCTATTCATTTTTTTTCCAAAAATTCAAAAATAATTATGACTGATAAATATTTTAAAATTTAACAATTAAAATAAACAATTAATTTATAATTATTTGAATATTAAACTAATCAATAAATAAAATTTAATTATAAAAATTTTAATTATTTATATTATAATTTAATTAATTTTTAAATCTTAATTTTATTATAATAAAAATGATGGGATTTTTTCATTTTTATTTTGAGAATTTAGCCATCGATTATTAAAAATCAAAAATAAATAATTATAAATTTTAAGATAAATATTTAATAATAATATTTATTAATTCATTTAATCTCAATGATGCTAATATTATTGATAAATTATTCATTATCCCATAAACAGATTACTTATTTTTTATCTTTTGATTTTTTTCCTACAAATCTAACTAGAAGAACTCTTTCAAAAAATGCATGTTTTTCTTAAACATAAAATTAGATAAAAAGACATTAATATTCAGAATCCTTCCATTTTATAATAAAATTAGAAGGAAATCCTCTCTCCATTACTCTTTCTATCATAAAAGGTTATTTTTCAACTTTGATTGCGCTTTTAGGATATGCAGGATTGATATCAAATGCAACTGATTAAATTATGTTAGATTTGTCAGTGACAAAGGGTTTAAATCTATATTTATTTTTGCCTTCCTTAGAGACTGTGTTTCCAAAGAAAATAAAAAATTCATTTTTCTTAAGTTAATAATTTTAAAGGGGTATCTTTATATCTTTAATCTAAGTTTGGCATTTTCAAAGAGGACACCATTTTCGATTGATGCAGAGAGTGAATTGACAACAAGGAATACATATGCGATGAAAACAATCAAGATCAATAGCTTTAACTTCTTCCAGAGAAATTTAACAAATAGAGCAGTTTTAAATAGGTTCTGGAATATTTTCTGCAGGTTTTTCTTATTATATGCCAAAAAGTTCTTTTTTTTGCTTCTTAAATGCTCTTCCTTCTATTTCAGTTTGGATTTGAACAAAGTAATCTTCACTATACCAATTTTTTTCGCGACCAAAAGGTTTGGTCCAACTTAGAATTCCTCCTTTAAGTTTGCAATTTTGATTTAAAAGAATTTTGTATTCTTATTCATCAAATATGTTTTAATTATTTTAAAATAATTTAGAATCATTTTATTAGAACATCTTTATAATGTGATCAACAAAATAATCCATAAGATAATTAGGTTGTTTTGATTTGGTAAATTCGTAATAATACTTATTTTTTAAAATATTGTTGACAATACGTCCTACTTTGACTGGATGACCATCATCTTCAGTGTCATAAACTAGAGTTGAAAATTACTGAATTGTTGAAAATCTAGAAGGATCATGAGAGACCGGATCCATAACAGCAAAGTAATCACAAATATCTGGTTTATCTACTACAGCATTAAATATTGCTGCTGCTCCTTAACTAGAACCAATTAAACAATAAGCTTTAGAATAGCCTGCTTGATTGATTACACTTTAAATTAGCTCAGAAGGATAACTTCTAATTATCTGTTTATCGCCTGAAGACCTTCCATAACCTGGACAATCAATTTGTAATAAAAAAAAATTCCATCTCAATAACAAAAATTATTCACTAAAGCAGTTCCACCACATAGAAGAATTTTCAGATCCACTGCCATGAACAAATAAAATTAGTTTACTTTTAATATTATTTGTTCCGGATGCTCTACAAAATACATCTCCAAAATTAGTCGTCAATAAAAAAGTTTACTTATTGTGTTTTTCATCAAAATAATCATTAATCATAGGATCTTCTTATTAAATTAAACTTGAAATTTATTGAGGATTAATTTTTATTTTTTATATTATTTGAGCTTAATAAATTGTTGATAAAGTTTCTTAAAGATTCTATCTATAAATTAATATAATTATTATATATAATAATTTAATATATATATTTTATAATAATTTTTATTTTTAATATTATATAATAATGATAAAAAACTATCTAACTAATATAAAAATTATTTTAAGAATATTAAAATTATTCATAATATGAAAATTTTGACAGATTTTAATAAATTTCTATATTTAGTTTTTAAAATAAAAATTTAGTATTTAAGTATTTATCATTTTTTAACTATAATAAAATATTTAAATCTCTTTCCATTTAAAAAAATTTATATTACGAGTCAGCACTTATATGAGCTATAAAAATAGTTTTAGAATTTCCAGATAAAGAGGTTTGAAGCATTTTGGTGAGATTAGAATCTCGAAAAGGGATAAATGATTGTTTGTTAACAATAGCTTCAAATACTCTGTGAAGATGAAATAAGTCACTATTAATTTTGCAAGCTTCTTATAATCTGTCTCCTCCTACTCCTGACTTTTATATGTCTTCAGAGCCAGCCAAATCTACTAAGTTTAGTTTGGACTAGTAGCTTTTAAACTAATGATTATTACCTTTAATAGGCACTCTTTTTTCAACATTTATTTCGAATATTGCATGAGAACGTGATGAATGAGCATTCATATCAGTTTTTGCTGTAAATCTTTTTTCACAACCTTTCTTTATAACTGAAAATATTTCTTAAGAAGTAGACACCATTCTTAAAGTTAGGTTTTGAAGATTTCCATTTAGATGTTAATCTGATATCAAATCTTTTATTTTATTTTTATAAATCTCGTAGTATCCCACACTAACTTGAATTTGGTCGGTATGTTTAGATATTTAACTAAATAAAAACTAAGAAACTTAAGGAATCAGACCCATTGTCATCTGGTTTAAAGAAAATTATCCTTCAGGACCCATCATAGTATAAGTCTTACCAGATGAAGTTTGTCCATATGCTAAAATTGTCATGTTGTACCCTTCAAAGCAATTCATTAAGTTATTTGCTAATATTTAAAACATTTCAAAGTTTTTATCAGGTAATATTGGAATAGCTGGTAAAAAGTTTAAATTGCAAGAATTCAAACACGGTCGAATTCTTAAGTATACTTGTAAATTTTCATAATTTTCCTCATTCATCAAGGATTGCATTATTTATAACACTTTAATATTTTATTAATTATAAATCTGAAAATATATTAATAAGATAGAAGTTTTTAATTTTATTTATAATAATTTTTATAATTATTTTATATTTCTTGCCATATAAATTTTTTTTTTCTTTCATTGTAATAATTTCGAATCAAAAGTTAAGATTAGGATTATTCTTAATATTAAAATATTAAATGAATATTTAGTTTATTTTTAATTAGTTTATTTAATATAAATTAAATGGAAACATATTTGGATTCAGTGTTATTTTTTGTTTTAGACATTTATTAAAGAGTCTTTATAAAATGCTTTAAAAAAATCCAATATTAATATCTTCCTCATGAATCAAATCAAATTTTTTAAAAACTCAAAATTTATTTGATATCCTTCTATAAACTTTTTAACAAAATAATTAAAAAGATTAGTATTATTCAAAGCCATAAATTATCACTTTTCTTGTTTAATTATGTTTTGCTTTTTCAAAATCCTATTTTACAGTATTATAAAATTAGTTAATTTATATTTTTTTTTGAAAAAATTATTAGTTTAAAAAATTATGAATTATTTTATTATGAAAATTTGAATATTCATCAATAAAATATTATATAACAGATGCAATAGAATTAGGAGCTTACGAAATATTAATAGGAGAGAGCATACATGTAAATCAATGAAAAGATGGTTTAAAAAATGGATGGAGTAAAAAATATTGAATCCCAAAAATAAATAGGGAAATAAATTTGGAAAGATGGGGTAATTTACGAAGGGTACTGGAAAGATGGGAAAGCGAATGAGTTTGGGCGACTGATTCATTCAGATGTAGATGTACAAATAGGGCATTAGGTTTAAGACAAAATGAAGGTAATGGAAAGTATTTAGACAATGATGATTCATATTTATTATTATATTATCATATAATTTAACATTATACAATTGAAAATATTTCTATTATTATTTTTAAATTATAATAAAAGTATAATTTTTATTAATTATTTATATTTATGGCTTAATCAGAATAATTTTAAGAAAATTTTATTGTTAAGATCAAATAAAATATATAGCTTTCTTTAAAATTTATTGAAAAATTTAATATTTAAATAGGAAATTTAGATTAATTATAAAATTAAAATTTGATATTTATTAATGAAGATAACAATTTATTTTTTTCAAAAATTACAATTTTTTAAACATTAGATTATTTATATCAAAATCACATAGAAAAAGAAAGTTAGAATTTAAAATTTTGTAATATTTACAAATATTATAATAAATATTTTAATTAATAGAAAAACAATTAATTGCATTTATTTTTTTTATTCACTGAAATAATTTAAGACTTTAAAAATATTCAAAAATCTTTTAATATAAATGAACTCAAAATTTTAAAAAAAAATGATTTTTTTTAATTAATTAACTAAGAAATTTTAAAAAAAATTTAATAAATAGATATATTTTTTTTTGATTTAATTAATGAGGATCATATTTTTTAAATTTTATTAAGTTTTATATTAAATTATCAATAATCGCTGTTAAATATTGGAAATGTATGGATAAATATATTAATTAATAATTAAAACTAATATTTTGATTCTTTAATAAATAATAGTTATTTTTCATCATAAATAAGTCAATAAATGATTAAATTAAAATATATGCATTTTAAAAAATTTATTAGTAATATAATTTAACATAATTTTATAGATTATGTAATAAATATACTAGATAATGAGGAAATTTTATAATCTTATTCAGATTATCAATCAAAAGAAGTATTATTTTTTTAAATATATAATAATTTTATTTTTCTTAATGATTTCCTTAAAGTTTAATATATGTACAAATATTTTGAAATTTTATTATTTATTAATTTGCCATCATAATAATTTACTTCTGATTCTTAATTAAATATGACCTTTTAAAAATCATAAATTTATGAAAAAATATAAAAAGAGTTTAAAGATCTTTAAAAAGATTTATTTGAATCTTAAAAATATTATTTATTGCATTCTTATATTAATTATTTACATAATATCTTTAAATAATAAGATAAAAATTTTATTATTATTCAATTAATAAATTTTATATGGAAAAATTTGTACGATTTATTCAAACAAAAAAAATAAAAAATTTAATAATAATTTTTTGAATAAGAAGAAACTAATGAAATATTAATAAAACAATTAATTAATATAAAAAATATATTGAGGAAAAATATTTTTCCTTAGAATATAAATGATTTTAATTTTTTGATAATAGAAATAGATTAGATATTATAAATTCATAAAAAATTTTGATAATAAATTAATATTAGATTGTATTAATGAAATTCATAATTTTTAATTATTTATATGTTTGGTAAATTAAATTCTCTCAGAATTACTAGAAATTTCATTACTAACTTCTAAATTATTAGAAATTATTTTTTACTCTTATTGTTCTTTTAAATTTTTAATTTTTTAATAATCGATTTAAAGAAATTAAGATAAATAATATGATCCAATTAAATCTTTAAGTTATAAAACAGCTTCTAAATATTGTTAAAGTTCTAATTATCTTATGTTTATATTTTTAGTCAATTTAGAAGGTAAATGAGGAGTTTCTTTACCATAACTTAATAATTTTAATATTATAAATACATTTGTTAAATATTATAATGAAATTAAACAAATTGATTGAACCTTTTACTAATATATCTTATTTTTTATTAAAATTAAGGATGTTTTTCTATGATTTCGATTCTATGATATTTTACATTCTTTTTATCTATTTTTATAATATCAGTTTAATTTATTTGAATTTTTATTTATAAATCAAAATTTATTTTTTTTAAGTAAATATTTAAATCAAGAATTTCATCATTTTAAATAAATTTAAATAAAGGCTCAATTAAATATTTTTTATGATTAAGAATAAGTTTTAAGTAATTTTCTAATTCAATATCTCTATTTTTTTTTAAAATTGTTGATGGCAAATTAATTGTATTTTTTATTCCATAATTTTTAAATTATTCATCTAAATTTAAAAAATCATTATATCTTTTTTAGATAATCCATGATTAAAAAATTTAGTTTTATTATAATAATATTTAAAATTAGAAATACTAAATTCCATTTTCATCGAAAGAATTTATATATTTAACTTAGAAGTAATTTTAATATTTTGAATCATCATTTTCATATTTAACACTTTTTTTCAAGTAAATACTTTTCGATTATTTTCTTACTATTTCTTTCATATCTTCAGTAAAATCCATAAAATTCATAAATTAATCAGTAATCATTTATGGTTTTTATGAAAAAGATTTTAGAAACTCTTTTACATTATTTATAAGATTAATATAATTATTGTTATTCATTATTTCATTTTAATCAATTCTATTAAAAATTTAGAAATAATATTACTTTTCTTAAATAAAATTAATATTATCAAGAGCATTTTCTTCTAATTCTCTTTTTATTAAAGATTATAATTTAAGAAAATCATCATAATTTTTTGCAATATTTTTTTCTAAATTTTCTATTTAAATCTTTATAAATATATTTTAATCTATATTTATCTAATTTTTTATTATAAACCTTATTTTTAATTCATTTTAATTTGATAAATCTATTTGATTTCTATTTTCTCTTATATTTTAAATGATTAATGGACTAGTTAAATATTTATCGAAATCTTAATTATTTTATTTTTAAATTAATCCATAAATACTTAAAATTATATAAAAAAGTAATCTAAAATTATCAAAAATAACATCACAATAATAAATAGCCTTAAATAAATTTTAAATTAATTAAAAATTTAATAAAATATAAAAATTATACATCTTAAGTTAAAGTATTTAACAATAGAATACAATAAAGTATAGTATTAAGTATCCAAATCAATATATGTCTATACCTTAAATAATAATTTATATAATTTAATACCATTCAGTAGGAGCTTATTTTTTATACTCAAAATGTAAAACATATATTTGAAATGTTAATACTAATATTAAAAAAAAGAAATAACATGAAAACAAAATTTTTTTGTAAACTTCTGTTTTTAATAATCCCATAGCCATTTTTTATTAACCAACTTTATAATTAAAATATTATATTTTTACAAGTATTTATGCTGATTAATATCACAATATTAATAATAATGAGGAATAAAAGACAAGAAATTTTTATTTTTATCGATTTACTTAGTGGAATGTCTTAAGAGTTTCCTAATATTATTAATAAATTTCTTCTTCTTATCAAAAGAACTACAAGTATTATATTAATTAATAATCCTCCAACTATTTCAAATAAAATTTTTTAGTTGATAAATAACATTTTTAAATATTTATAAATTTCTATATTTATAGAAAATTATTTTTTTTAGATATCTAATTATAAAAAGATGATTATTTATTATATTTTAAAATAAATATATTATAATAATATAAACATAAAATGAAGAGAAATTTTTAAATATAATTTTTGTTTTTATTTTTTTTAATAAATATATAATGTAAGTTAAAAATAAGAAATGATAAGTCAAAATAATTTTTAAAATTATAAAAATAAATTGAGTCATAAAAACAAAATTATAAATTAAAATAAAAATAAGCTAAATAATAATAAATAATGAGATTTAAAATGCTGAAAAATGTTAAATAGTTTGAAATTAAAAATTACATTGAAAAAATACCATAAAAAATAGAAAAATAATTAATATTAATTGATTTTATTTAAATATTTAAAAAGCTTCATTTAACAAAAGCTGATATTTAAACATTATTTAGATTTGTAGATGTAAACAAAAATAGTTAAATAGAAATAGATGAATGGACTAATTTTTATGACCTTTTTGTTGAAGTAAATTCTTAATATCAATTATTTAATAATTATTAATTAGGGTTTTAAAGTTTGCGATCAATCTTAAGACTTTAGAATGAAATTAGTAGAATTTTAAAATTGTGAAGAATTTAAACAATAATTTGAACTAAATTAAGTTAAAGCAGATTATATTTTTAAAGGTATTTATATAATTTGAAATAAAATATTAGTTTTTGGTAAAAAAGAAGATTCTTCGATAAATTTTATTGATTATATATTTATAAGAAGAATGATATATGCTTGGGAATAATGCTCTAACAACTAATAAATGCCCATTTCTCATATAACATGGTATTATTTATAAAAATAATTAATATTAAATTTCATTATTTAAAATTATAGTGGAATTGAATTAACTTCTCCATAAACTTCTTAATATGCTAGTTATGCATTTGATATATTTCATTAAATTTAAAAGTTAAGATTTGGAATTATTAATGAAAATTAAGCTGTTCATTTAAATATTTAAGATTTTTTTTTGATTTCCTTTATATATACATAATTTGAAAATTATGAATTTCCATGTAGAGATGGTATTTTAACCAAATAAGACCTAAATTAAGCAATAATTTATTAAAAGGTACCTGATTTTTTTAATTAAAATATTATTAATATATTATTTTTGGACAATAAGAATAGTGTGGATTTTAACGATTTTTCTATTTTTTACTATGTAATTGTATTATTCAATAGATTTTCAGAGTTTCAAATAACCAATGAAAATTATTTAAACGAAGAATAATTTACCAAACTATTAAATGATGAAGTAATATATATATATTATTATATTAAACAGTTTTTTCCGTTTTTAATTAGATAAGCAATATAAAATTGTATATTACCAAGTGAAGAAGGAATTAAAAAAGTATAGGAATTAAAAAAAGTAGGTCATTAAATGACAGCAGAATAATTTTTTACATCTTTTTTGTAAATAAAATAAGAATAAAATAAATAATAAGGATTTGGTGAAAATTATTAAAAAAATCTTAAAATTATTTATAATATGTTTGGTATTTATAATTACTTTTAAATTTTTTAATTTTATATTAGTAAATGAAAATACAAAAAGTATAGCTTTTGATGCTTTTTATCATTTTTATAAGTTCTCAACAATTTTTATTTAAGCAGATACCTAAAAAAATTATTTGATAAATGAATCTTAATTAAGAAAAATTATAAATAGTCCATAATAATTGCCATTAAAATGCTCTTAAGAAGAAATAATGACGCTAAATGGAATAATTGACTTAATTTAGGAATCAAAATAATCATCAATAAATATCAAATAGTTTTTAGCAGAATCTTATTATCAAATAATATTTAATAAAATAAAAATGACTTAAATTACCTAATAAAATAATGTAGTTGATTAAATAGGAATTAAATTAGGATTATTAAAAATGGATATGTTTATAGATGAAACTAGTCTGAATGAAAGCATGTAAGGAAAAGATTAGTAGACTCATAGAGTTTTATACAATTACAAAATACTTTTTCAAAAAAGTTTAGCTGATGAAACTTATGCTCTAAGACTCAGTACTATACAGGAATAAAAGTGAATTTTAATATTAGATTTTTAATAATTTTATATTTATTTAATTTAATTATTTTTTTTCTTTTTTTTTATCGGTCCTCCGGAGAGGTTGCTGTGTAGCGCTATGGATTCTTTAGTTAGTTCATTTGGATTAAAGAGGGGAAACTGCACAAAACACTCCACTTAACTTTGTCCGGCAGTCTACTCACCCCGCCCAACTCGAACCCTAGGCCCCCACCTCTTGATATTAATGTTTAACTTTATTTAAATATATATAAAGCTAAACCAATAAAATCTCATTGAGGACCTTTAATTTTATTACTTAAAATTATTTAAAATTTAATTAAAATATTAATAAATAATAAAATTTTTTTAAATATTTATGAAAATAAAGATATTTTAATAATTTGATAATTATTAAAAAAAAAATATTTTTTTAACTGTCTTACTATAAGTCATTAAAATATTTAATTTTTTCTATTGTTTATTTATTATTATTTAGTTTCTATTTTATTAAAGTGAATTATTCGTATGATTTTGTTTTATATTTTTTTAAAAACTCTTTCTTTATTTTGCTAGTAATATTTGCAATTAACAATTTTTATTAAAAGACATTTTATATTTATTTATAAAATTTAAATTAATTATAAAACAATTAAAAAAAATATAAATTAAGCTGAATAATTATTTTGAATAAGAAATTTAATAATATATTAATTATAAAAAATTTGATAAAATAATTTTAATGGATTAAATTATTAAATTATAAAAGTATAAATATAGGAAAATATTAAAAATTCAGAAAATATTT
>Ga0315908_10001328_pt1 | contig 18660 bp, 11 predicted proteins | sample LakEriMetagenome_12_FD_203520 | JGI IMG/M metagenome (GOLD analysis project Ga0315908, IMG submission 203520) | Freshwater fungal communities from buoy surface, Lake Erie, Ohio, United States - Buoy 4 MA124 | ecosystem: Environmental > Aquatic > Freshwater > Lake > Lake biofilm | place: USA... | reverse complement strand
TGGCCTGCACTGAAACCAAAATTGTCTAATTGCCATGACACTATTGGTCTTATATTAAATGTTTTTCTTAAAAACTCATGACCTTCCATGTATTGGTCAATAATATCATCAAAATAAGTTACTGCCTATAATAAGTATTAAGAATAAATAATAATAATAATATCAGTATAGCATAATTACATTAATGTAGAATAATAATATCAATATAGCATAATAATATTAATATAGAATAATAATATTAATATAGCATAATTATATTAATATAGCATAATTATATAAATATTTGATATATATAATTGAGAAAATGGATAATACCTCATCAACCATTACATATCCTCCACCTGCTACTTCCAACCTACCATTGGCTAAATATTCTCTAATGATTTGCCTAATATTTTCAGTCGAATGTCTATAATATAAATGGAAATATGCCATTTCTCCTATGATAAAACTTTTGTCTTTATCAAGTAACAGCTCTGATAAAATTGATCTGAAAATATTTCTAACTCCTCCTCTATCATCTCTGTGTCCTTTATCTACATCATAATTAATACCATAAAAATATGTTGAAACTGTTTTTCTCCATCCTGGATCAATATGAGAATGATTTATTATCTGTACTAATGTTTCATATTCCACTTCAGATCTTAAATTCTCACTTTTAATTAAAACTAATATCAATAAATTTATTATTAATAATCTCCACATTTACATTAATAATATCTAATTAAAATAATTATTTATTATTTTTTTTATATAATTATAACAAATTTTTAATTATATTCTCACAATATCTTATATGAGTTTAATTAAAAAAAAAATCAGCAAAAAAGGTAAAAAAAATTGGAGAAAAAATATCGATGTTGAAGATATTCACGAAAATATTATATAATAAAACTAATTAAAAGAATAAAATAAATAATATGAACAAATAAAAAAGAAAATTAATAAATAAGATTAAAATTAATTATTTTAAATTGATGATTAATAATAAATAAAAAATATAAGATAACCTTTAGATCCAAATAGATTTAAAAAAAAAGAAAAAGAAATAGTAGAGTTAAAGTCTGATAAAAAGTTAATTAAATAGTTAGTAGATAAGATAAAAAACAAAGATTAATAATAAATTAAAGAAGAAAAATAAGAATAAATTTAAGAATGGGAAAAGTTAGATGAAGGAAATATAAAATATAAGCATCAAATTAAAAAGTGTGAAATAGCTTCAGTTATAATTCCTCATGAAGGTTAAAGTTACAACCCATCTTATCAAAAACATTAAGAATTATTGAATATGGTTATCTAGCAAGAAAGAGATGAAGACTAAATTAAAGTATTCGGAAGTAGAAAAAAAAATAAAATTATTCTTAATTAATCAAAAAAAATTATCAAAACCAAAAATAAAAAGCATTAAATTATTTTAGGTAAATAAATTTATTTATTATTTTAAATTTACTATTATTATTTTTATCTTATTCTATTTTAGAATAATAAGAATTGAAAAAGAAAGAAAAACAAGTAAAAAATTAAGTTTCTCATTTGAATAACATTATTAAAGAAATAGACGATAAAAATAAAAAAATTCAAGAAAATAAAATTTAAAAGTTAAAAAGAAAAATATAAATAGATGAAGATAAAAAAAAAGGAATAGTTTAAAAAAATAAATTCGGGAAAAACAAATATAAAATGTTGACTCCTGAATTTTAATTAGAGACAGAGCTTGCTGATAATTTTAGAAGAATGAAAACCTAAAACGAATTAAATATAAAAGAAAGGTTCGATTCAATTTTTAGAAGAAATTTATTAGAAAAAAGTTAACCATGGAAAGCAAAAGCAAAGTTAAGAGTTCCAAGATTTAAAATAACAGATTTAAATAGAAGAAAAGATGATAAAGAAATGGAATAATTAGGAAACTTTGAAGGAAATTTAGAAATTTAATGATATGATATAAATTGATTTAAATTATATAAATAATGATAAATATTATATTATTATACAATTTAAATAGCTCTAAAATTGAGTATAATTATTTAAAATATTGGTTCAAATTGATAAATATGGAAGATTTAAATAATAAAGATAAAAATGAGAGAGAAGAAGAGTAAGATTAAGGAATAACTATTTAAGAATTCATGGAACAAAATATTAAAAGAGATGAATTAATGAAAGAAATTTTGAAGAATAATGAAGAAGCTAATAAATGTAGTTATGAAAAGGGATACATTAATTAAAGATTATTTGGATGTTTCACCTGTTCATTCAAATACTAATAAGATTATGGATTCTGTTTAGCTTGTTTTTTGGAATGTCATTTGAATCACGATACTTTCGAAATTGGTATCAAAAGATCATTTAGATGTGATTGTTGTACCATCAAAAAATAATAAATTTACTATTAATAATAATAATAATTATAATAAGACGATCAATAATACTCTGATCAATAATAAAATGATCTAACTAAAGATATTAATTAAAATAAATGTTACTTTAATAATGATAAAGGATTAAATGAAAATAATATTTATGATTAAAATTTTTAAAACAAGTTTTGTATTTGTAGAATAAATTATGATTAAAAAGAGTTTATGATAAATTGTGTTGGATGTTTAGATTACTTCCATTCTTATCATTTGAATTTAAATGAAGTAGAATAATAAATATTAGAGAATGATGAGAATATTAATTTAATGATCTGTAGTACTTGTGTTAGAAACAAATATTATTTATTTTTAAATTATTAAAACAATCCTAAAGTTTTAATAGATTTAGTAAAATAGGATCAAGAAATAATTAAAAATGAAGAAGTGGAAGAAGAGGAACTAAAAAGAAAAAGAATAAAATTAGAAGAAAAGTAATGTTTAATAAAGAAATTATATGATAAAGAGAATATTCTCAAATAATATAATGATAAAGCAATATTTATTAATAATAATTACAAATAAGAGATATGCAAATGTTTTGACTGCATAAATATATTTAAAGGATTGGAAATAGATTTAGAAGTTATAGATGAAAATGGTAAATTTTTAGATAAAGATTATGAAATGGAAAAGGAAGTGTTAATAGATTTAGAAGCAGGAGATGAAATGATTCGTTAGGAAATGAAGAAGTATGATCATGTAACTCAATGCAATATCGCTTATAAATACAAACAATTCAAGGATAAAGTTTGTTCATTTATCTCTCATTTACAGAATAATAATAATCAAACAATCATCACTCTTGATTAGATCTAGCCTTTTCTTGACTCTCTTCATCAATCATGATCATTTATAATCACACTATTATCATTTGTTATTTATTAATATTCAATCATATTCATAATAATTTATTTATTATTACTATTAATTATCATTAAATATTTTTATTATTATTTAATATTTTTAATTTATTATTTATTATAATAAATATGGGCAATCAGCCAGGGGTAGATTTAATAAATTAAGATTAATAAAAAAAAGAATCATAAAAAAACATTGAAGTAAACAATAATTGGTAATAATAATAAGTTACATAAACAAAAGAAAGTCCTAATAAATAAAGATAATAGTTATTAAATGATTACAACACCAGTAAAGTGACTTAAGTAAATTTAGGACATAAATATTTAAGTCTTAACCGAACATAGAAAAATGAAGTGTAACTTTTTATGAGCACTAATCAATATCAGAAAGAAGTTTAGTTTTTGTACAATGCATTTATCAGTGAAGATATAATAGAAATAGTGAAATATTTAGATAATAACAATAAACTTTCATCAGTATTATAAATAAAACATGAATGGGCTCCTGCATTAAAAACAATAGGTAGTTTAGCAACTGAACTATTATGTGAGATGTTCGAATATGATGAAGAAGTAAATGAAAGTGAAGTTATTGTCAAGTTAAATAGATATAAATAAATTCTGTTGAAGACTAACATTGATGTAAAAATCATTTAGAATTTGTAAAATATTTAACAAGATAGAAGAGAATGGTCATTAATTCTATTAACTATTTTAGTAACTGATGATGTAGATTTGTAGAACTATTTCGCTAAAACAAACATGATTAATTCTCTAATTCCTCTTATGCATTATGATAATAATATTCAAGTTAGGACTCTTAGTTTTGAAGTTTTGGCATTTATAATCATCGGTAGGAATCATCTAGTTGATTAGTTTTTCAACTCAGACAAAGCCATTATTCTTTTTACTTCATTCTTCAAGGTTGAACAGTTAAGTATATTATCATATATTTCCATTATTATTATCTATTATCAATCATTATTATTATCTATTATTATTCATTATTTTAATGATAGATTGTGTGTTCAGGGCTATGTATGGTTTGATACAGCTGATCGAGAATGTAAAGTATAATTTGTAGTCTAAAATTAAAGTGGCTAGACATTTGTCCTTATTATTAGATGTATTTTTGTCTTTTTAAGAAGATTTATTGTTCATTCATAGTTTTCAGAATGAAGAAGATGATAATAAAAGGAAATATATATTGACTGCCATAAAAAGAGTTTTAGAGTTTATTTATGCTAACATTGAAAATAACTAGACATCTGAGTTCTAATATTTAAGCGAAAATATTGATGAAGACGATGAGTTTTACTCTATCAAAAATATATGATATTATTTATATCATACAATATATTGAATTATTTATTACTCTATTATTTATATCATATTTATCATTTTTAATTATTCATCATCAATTCATGACTTACCTTATCAATCATTACATTTTAATTTGATTCTTCATCAAAATCACACCAAACATCATTTATATCAATATTATTAAAAATAGTTCCTGATTCAAAAGCTTTAACATGAATATCGTTTTCTTAAATCCATTTTATCAATGTTGTATTCCTATTTAATTATTTTTATTGTTTATTTTCATTTTAAAATAAATTATTGATTATTTTAAATATTTTACCTACATTCAAATTTTGCTAAAATAGATTTTTGTTTTGATTTTCCATTAACTTATATTTCGTAAGGACTTCTTTTTGAATCTACGTCAATTGACATATCATGAGTACAGTTTTTACATTTCATATAAAAATTAAATTCAGATCTATCATTCTTGCCTTAAAATTTTTCATTTTAATTGAAAAATATAGGTTTTTCATTTTCATTTTAACAATTATTACATTTTATTATAAATTACCACTAATAAGTTTTATCCAAAAATAATTTTTCTATATTTTCACAGTCACTTAATTATACAATTAAATCTATATAAACCATATCTTATAATTATAATTAAAATATATTTATTTATGAATTTAATTTAATTATTAATATTAATTAATTAATAATAAATTTAAATATAAATATAAACATTAATTAAGGAATTAATTTTATAAGAAATTAGCATATATCAGTTTAATTATTGCATTTATTTTTTAAGAGTTAATAACATCGGTTTGATATTTTTTCCTTCTGATTCCCATTCTTATAATGCTTATTCAGCCCAACTTTTATAATTTTTTTCTTCAATATATTTGTTAATTTTAATTAGCTCTAAATCTTCGATTTCTTCTATTACCAGTTAATCCCTTTAATTTTATTTTTCTTAAGCTTATTTTAAATGAATTAATTATAATTCTTTATTTTCCTTTAAAATTCTTTCTTTGTTCTTCTACTCTTCTTCAGCCTTTAAATTAAATATTATTTTATAAAATTTGGATTAAATCATGAAATATAATAATTACCAATTGAATATTCTTATTTTTCCAGAATTATTGGAATTCCTTATCTACTTCTTTTTAATCCTTTTACCTCTCCTGTTTAATTTAAATATTTATATTGTTTTGATGCTGCATTTCATCAAATCTTTTTTAAAAATCTTCTTTTTTTTATTTTTATTGCTTTTAATACTTATTTTCTTATTCTTATATATGTTTTTCTACTATTTAATCATAATCTACCTATTTTTTAATTAAAATTTATTCATTTAACTTAAATATTTTATCAATTCTTTTCTCTCTATTTTCTGCTATTTGTAAGTCTCTTTTTTTTTTCATTTATAATATTTTATCTTTTTTATCAACCCAATTATTTATTTAAACTTCTTACTCATATTCCTTTAATTTTTCTTTTTCTTTTTCTAGTTTCTAATTTTCCCAATCTTATTCAATGGTTTTAAATAATTTTTTATTTTTTTCTTTAATTTCCTTTTCTTTTTAAACAAATTTTAAATTTTCATTTTCAGTTCTTTATTTAATAATTTCTCCTTCAATTTAGTTCATTTAATATTATTTTACATAGTTATTAACAACTTCCTAATGTTATTCTTTGATTTAATTTTTAAATTAATCTTTTTTTTGCTTTTCATATTATTTTTTCTATAATTATTAAAGATCAAACTATTTAATTGCTTAAAGTTACTATTCATAATATATTTATTCTCTTATTTAATCTTATGCTTTAATTCTTTATTTTACTTCCTTTTGCATATCTCTGTATTATTCACAATCAGAAATGAGCATCTTTTGCTTTAACTCTTTTACTTTATTATCTTATTCAAATATTACTTTATTAGCTAATAAAAGTTATTCTTCTCTCTCTTTCTATTATAATTCTTTCTCAATCTCATCAACTTATCTTCTTTTCATTTCATTCGCTTTGAATTATTCAAATTTCTCCCCTTCTCTTTTTTCTCGAATTGCTTCTATAGTATTAGGCCAATTCTTAACCCTTTGGTTTGATAATTCTTTCTATTGTTTTTACTATTTCTTTTAACTTTCTTTCTAATTATCTTTTTTCCCAATAATAGCTGCTTCTTGCATTCTCATTATATCATTCGTACCAATCACACATAAATTAACTTGTCCAGTATTTCCCTTTTTAATCATCAATATAACTAATTCAATATAAACAGGTTTATTTAAATATATTATTTATTTATTATTATCATTATTTTATTTAAATTAATCTTTTTAAATTTATTAAAAATTTATTTTATCTTATTATTATTATAATTATCATCATAATATTTATTATAGTTATAATTAATATATATTTTAGATCCAAAAATAGGATATAGAAGAGTGGAGTATGATAGAGCTCTCCCTTATCCTATCTCTTTATCTCCCTACCTTTTTTTATCTTATATTTTTTTGATAAATTTTATATATTAATTTATTAATTCTAATAATTATTAAAATAATTGCAATTATAAAAATTATTATATTTTTATTATAATAATAATGATAAAATGGAAATCATTATAATAATATAATTAGAATAAAAATTAAAATAAAATAATAATAGTAATAATTAAAATAAAGAAAACAATAAATATAAATGAAAAAAAATATTATAATGAATTTTAATAATAATAATAATAAGTTAACTGAAAAATAATAATTACAATATATAATGATAATTATAAAAATTATAATGATAAAAATTATAATGATTATAATATAATTTAAAATAAAGACAACAATAACTATAATATTAATAATAATAGTAATATTAATATTAATATAAATTAATAATGATAATAATGACAATAATAATAATAATGATAATAATAATAATAAAGATATTGATGTTTAATAATAGTACAATAATAAAAAATTGGTAAAACTATGAATTTAAAATTTCTTTGGTTAGTTTGTAAAAAGGCAATCAAAAATATTAATTAAGGAGGGGGCTGAATCTTCTCTCTGAATTTCATAATTTAGAAAGTAAATAATTATATTTTTATAATGAAATCAATATTAGATATTATTATTATTATAAACTATCACATATCATTTAATAACCTCTCAACTGCTGCTTCTACATTTCCATTAGTAGCTTGTAAAGCTGCAATAACCTTAACTTCATCATTGAAACCCATATCGTTACATTACTTAATTTAATCTTTGTATTTTTCTTAAGGACTCAAATTTGAATTATTGCTATTATTATTGTTAGACATAGCTGGATTGTATCCTTAAATAATAATATAAATAAAATAATATAAAGATAATATTAATGGTATTGATAATAATATAAAATGATATGATTATGTTATTGTCAATACCTCCCATCATTCCCATCATTGCACTAAAATCGGGCATGGCTTATGTTTATTATTATGACTATTAATTTAAAGCACCTCCTCCTAACATACTCATTGCCTATTACATCATAGCAGGATTAGACATAGCTTAAAGCATTGCAGGATCATTAAGAGCTTATTGTAATTATGGATTGCTGTTAACCATATTAGACAACATAGGGTTTGATCCAATTATGTTTTATAACATTTAAGGATTTGACAAAACATTATTCAACATTTGACCAAACATTGGATCTTACATCATGCCTTACATCATTTAAGGATTTAAACCCATTCCTCCTAATCCTCCTAATCCTCCCATTCCTCCCATTCCTCCTAATCCTGCAAAAATATCATTAACATTATTATTATTATTATTATTATTAGAATTATTAGATTATGGTTATTGTTGTTATTACTATTGTTATTGAGGTTATTCATTGGATGGATTAATCTATGGCTTAGAATGCACCTATATAGAATAATCATCAATTAAAATATATTTACCATATGCATTGTTGCTCCTTCCTTTATGTTTAAAGATTCTATTGAATCTTAATCTTTTAATATCTTCCCTTTAAATATCAACTTCATTTCACTTGGTACTATTCCACTTTTCTAATGACATTCATTCTTAATATCAAGCACGTTTCCATTACCCTTCACTTGAATTTCAAAGCTATTTTCTGTTGCTTATTTTATAGTTATCTTGATAGAATCCTCCATATTTAATTATAATTAATAATCTTTATTATCAATTTACTTATCAGCTATTAATAAAAATTATATATTCTTATTATTATACAACAACTTATAATCATTGTTATTTACTTATCGATTTATTTTTAAAACATTTATTTTTATATTTCATGACTTCATAGAAAAATTATACTTAATTTGATTATTAGTTAAAGCAATCTAGCAAACATATCGGTTTAAAATAAGAAAACAAATTTTTAAACGATGTTTTAATACATTAATCTATTCACAAAACATTAAATGATGAAATAATTAAAAAAAAAGAAAAAGAGAAAGAAAAAGAAAAAAAATCTAAAAAAAGAATTAATAATATTAATGAAAATCAATAATAATAATAAGAACTTAAATTAGTGTTTTAATTACCTCCGATAAAAAAATCAGAGGCAAAAATCTAAAACTAATTTGTGAGTTTTAATTAAATAGATTAATAAAATAAAAGTTAAATTGATAAATAATATCCGTTTTTACTTTAATATACAGAAGATTTTATTGAAAGCAAAACTTTTGAAACTCATGAAGATGATCATTAAAGCATAGTATCTTCTGTCAATCATAATAATTACAATAATTTATTAGAATCTATTAGATTTAATGATATATCAGATAAGAAAAATGCTTTGATTTAAGGAATGAAAAATAACAGAAGTCAAATAAGTATTATTAAAGAATCAATTTAGGAAGACACAGACAAGAATACTTAATAATATTTGAAAAAAATAGAAGGATTCAATAAATTATTGTAAATAATGCCTTAATAAAAAGTATAAATGGAAGATAAAAAAAAGAATATGGAGATGGGTTGTAATGAGAACGAAGAGAAAAATGATTAGTAAAAGAAAAAGGAAATTAATAAAGAGAAAATAAAAAAGATATTAATGAAAAATGAATTGTAGAAAGAAGAGAGTGTGATGGAAGAAAATAGTAATATGATAAATATTTTGTGTAAGTAAATTGAGAACGGAAGATGGAAACCAGCAGTGAGGGAAAATAGTCAATTCTGTATTGACGTATCTAAGATGAAGGGTTATTTAACATTTGGATTAGGATTAGAGTTGTTTTAGGATGTTAGTGAGTTAGATCTCATGAATTATTAATGGAAACCATTGAATTAGACAGGAGAACTCATTGATATTGCACGTTCTGCTCATTCTGCATTTATCTATTAGAAATAAATTTATATATTCGGAGGAGAGTAGTTATTCAATCCTTCACTCAAGTAGAGGTATATTGTTATAATTATTATATTATCAAATTATTATCTTATAATCATTTATAATTTTATAATATAAAGAGATTGTTTGTCAGATGTGAGAGTAGCTAAAGTATAAGAGAACCAACACCTAATAGGATAATAACTAATTTGGTCAAAGATTAATACTATAGGAGACATGATTGAAGCTAGGAGAAATCACGCTTCTTGCTTTTTTACAAAGTACATAGCAGTTTATGGAGGTATTAATATCAAAAATAATTATCTTAATGATTTATGTTTATTTGATTGTGCAAACTCTCAATGGAATAAGTTCTAATTAGATTGTAAGAGCATTCAGGGAATAGGTTTCCATTAAATGCAAGGATTATTTTACGAATAAAGGAAATAAATTCAAATAGGTAAGAAATTGGGAATTGTTGAGGATATATAAGAAAATAAACGATTGAAAGAGGAAGGGATATTGGTATTTGGAGGGAAGATATAGAATGAGAAATTGTTATAAGGACTATGGATGATTAAAGTAGAGGAAGTTCCTTTGAAGATGGTGAAAGTGCATACTATGGGTAGATAGCCAGTCAATAGGTATGGACATTAGATGAAGGTCAATTTAACATTAAATCTCATTATTATTCATGGAGGCATCAATGAAGCTATCAAAACTAATCATTTCCTAAATGATCTACATATACTTAAGTTGAATAATTTTCATTGGGTATAAGTCATTCTACATCTTGACACACCACCTAGCAGGGCATTCTTCCAAATGGAAACCATCAGTAATATATTATATTATTATATTATTATTACATTTATCATTATTATAAAATTCATTTTATATTTAATTCATTTAGAAAACAAAATCATTATATTCGGAGGAATTAACTAAACAGGATATCTTAATCTTAATATCTAAGAGTTAGATATGGATTAAGTAAAAGTTAACAATTTCCTTTTAGAAAAAATAAAATTAAACTTCAAATAGTAAGAAGATAAAATTATAAAAATAGATAAAAAGATATTTGAAAAGAAAGCAGACTTCAAATAAATGATAGATAATTAAGATTACAATAATTTTATAACTCTTCAACCTGTTTAGTTTTAAAACGATGGTTTTGAATATAAATCATCTTAATTGAAATTACCAAATATAGAGAATCAGAAACTACAATCAAGATCTTAAAGGATGAGTATGAGCATTCAGATGAGTAGTCAAAAGGAAATGAGAAGATAATCATCAGAATTTAAGGTACTAGAAAGTTAGAAGATATTAGAAAAATATATTAATAATAATGTGGAATAATATTAAAAAGGAATAAAACGTTTCTCAACATTAGGAATATGATTTATATTGATTTTTAATATATTATCATTTAAATCTACACATTGGACAAGCTTAAAAACAGCCATGATGAGAACAAATGTATTTGCATCTAACAATTATTCTTCCGTTACTAAGTTTTTCACAAAATTTACCTTAATTTTTTGTCAAAGACTATTTAGGACGATAACAAATAGTATTATTGATAATTTCTTTGCAAAGAAATAACTCACATATCTTTCCTGTTTCGCATTTAGTAATATAGCATTATTTTGTTTTTTATTTGTTAATATGGCAATTGTGAAGATCACTTAAACTTTCTTTTATAAATTTTCCTTTCTATAGTTTATACCATGTTCTTCTAAATGAATTGTTGTAGTTCTTAAGTAGTCCTCTTCCTTTCTTTATATATATTTCAGTATTGATGATGAAGATTGTCACTATTATTACTATCACTTATTTCATCATCATAAAATAAATCTTATTATGCTAATATTATAATTGATATTAATAATTTATTACTAATATAAAATAAAATAATAATACATTAATAATATAGTAATGGATTAAGATTTGGTGTTGGGGTTGAATTGCAAACTGCATAAATAGAGAGTAATGTAGTATTGTGAGAGTGAGGTCTGTGATAGTAGATTCATATGTGAGAAATGTCAATAATGTAATAAATCTCATAGTTTTATCCATAACAAAAATATTGTCCCTATTAATCAAGTTATAGAAAAGTATTATTTACATCATAAAATGGCTCATGATTTACTTAAATACGAAATTAATAAACTCCCTGATAATCTCTCTCTCTTTATTACTAATTAAGAATAATCAATTAAAATAATCAACAAACACTTTGAAATTTAGAAATAATAAGTTGAAAATCTCACCATTAAACTCATTAGTGAAATATAAGAGCAATTACTAATAAATAAGTTAAACATTATAAAATATCTTGACAATTAAGAAAAAATGTTGATATATAACATCATTGATTTCAATAATAAATTATGAGATATAGACAAAAATTTGAATATTGAATATGAGGATATTCTTAAAATATAAAAATAAAAAATAGTTTAAAGAGATGAAAATTAGAAATTGTAATACCTGGAAAGTAATTATGAGTGGTTTTAATAAAAATAACACAAATAGTAAATAGAATCATTTAGAAATAAGTACATTAAATTAAGGGATAAAATTTATTCTTAATTATAGAATATTTCAAAGGAAATCGGAATGATAAATAAAGAACAATTATTGAACTCTGCAAGGAGAAATTTTGATAATAATTTCCTTAAACAGTTTAATAAGGATATTCTCAATAATCTTATAAAATCATAGGATAATGCTGCAATTTATAAAAAGATTCAGGATTTCAAAGAAATGAATGATATTTCTGAGGACATGATCAATATCAAGAATATCAAGTTTTCTGAAAATTATAACATATAAAACTTCAAACTAGAAAAGAAATCATAAATCAAAAATGCTCATGAAAATAACATTTATCAAGTTTGCATTAATCAAGACCAGCTTATTAGTATTGGGGCTGATTAGAAACTCATAGTTTGGGATCTCAAGACTAAAGTATTTTCATTATATTATCATTATAATCATTATTTTATCATTATTATATCTTCAATTATCTATTCCATATCTTTATTTATTTTTTCTAAATTATCATTATATTATCATAATATTATTATATTTATTATTATATTATTTTTTAATTAAAAGTATTATATTAAATTTATGATATTTAAATAAACTGATAGAAAAAAATAGGGAAAGTAAGTTTTGATTGTAAAGCGAAATGTATTGCAGATTAAATATCAAATTTGAATTAAGTTTCAGTCGGAGATGAATTAGGTTTCATTTAATCAATCGATATCTAAAAGTAATTTATATTAATTATGATGAGTTTTAAAATTCTTTAGAGATTTAAGGGTCATGATGGAGAAATCAATAAATTGAAGTGTTACAAATACAAAGATGGTGACTTTTTAACTGATATATTGATTACTACAAGTGATGATAAAACCATTAAAATATGGGATTTATATGAAATTAATAAAGGCAAAAATGAAAATAGTATTATGTTGTATCATTAATAAAATATAGTTTTTATAGATTTTATTTTGAAAAATGATTATTTAATTTCATGTTCTAAAAATTTTATTAATCTTTTTAGAATCTAAGATAATAATAATAATAGCAACTGTAATTAAAAGTAAAATAAAAAGCATTTGGTTGATCTTGATTATAAAGAAGAGGAAAGTTAGATTATTGTGATTGATTTTAATGAAATATTTTTATTTTTTGGAGATAATATGGGTCATTTATTGGTTTATGAAGTAATATAAGGTAAAAATATATTTTTTATTATAAATAAAAGTTGATAATTAAAATTAATTATAGATAAATTAATAAAAAATAGAACAATAGCTTTGGAAAACAAATTGAACATATTTTATTGGGTAGATAAATTGATAGTAGATGAAAATTATATAATTTGTGGAATAGAAAATCAAAAAGGGTCTACTTTTGTTTTATACGATTTAGAAACTGAAAATGTTAAATATGATATTGCCAAATATAATAAGTATAAATATAATGTGATGATAAAAAATACAAATAGCAATTATAACACACAGATTTTTAATGAGAAAAATAATGAAAGTTGTAATAATTATAAAATGATTACAGCAGGAAATGATAATTGTATTTAATTCTGGAAATGGTGATTTATTTGTCATTATAATATATTTTAATTATCTTAATTATTTCATAATTTATTATTAAATATAAAATAAAACTATTTATTTAATGCAAAATAGAGATATATTAAAAAATATTGACATAATAGGTAAAATAAATACAATGATATTAAAAATAGGAACTTAGGTAAATTCAAATATAAAATAAAATGAAAAGGACAAGAACTATTTAGAAAATTATTTAAAACAAAGTAATGAAAATATAATATAAAATAGATAGAAGTCCAGGAATTATTGGAATTAATTTAAGGAATCCTTTATTTGTAGATTTTGAATACGATAAACAACGTCTTTTGACTTAATAATAAGATGAAACACTAGAGAAATTACATTCAGATTTGTATAGCAACAATAATAAAAAATTTAGTACAAAAGATTTGACAGGAAAACATATTAACAAAATACCTATTAATAATATTCAATATAATTAATAGCAATAAAACATTATGAAAGATAATTTCAATAAATCATAGAATATGAAGTAGGTTAACGATGAATTTGAAAGATAGAAATATTTAGAGTATTAACAATAAGAAGAATTTAAAAGATAGCAGAAATAATCAGCGATTCCTTTTATGTAAATGAGTCATATTCAAAATAGAATTGAGAAGTAGAACAATAAAGATTAGTATAATTATAATAACAATCTCAATAATAATAAGTCTTAAGTATTTAATACTAACTCCTAAATATTTTAATAGAGATCAAATAATTAATTGCAGCAATAATAATAGTAAGTATAAAAATAATAGCAATAATAATCATAATAATAGCAATAAATTAATAATCAAATGGAAAATAATAATGATTTTTAACAAGATAATCAAAATAACAAATGGGATTCTTAAAATTAATATTAGAATTTATATTAATAACCTTAATAATAAGAGCAATAATATTAACCATAATAATAATATTAATAGCAATATTAATAATAATAATTTTAATAAGAAATACCTTTATAAGAATCGTTAGTTTACAATGATAGTAAAATGATTTAAAAAAATAATTATAGAGATGCTTATAATAATGAGTAATAAAGAGGAAATTATAACGAAAAGAATATTTAATAAAACTATAGATCATAATTAAAGAATAATGAGAATCAGTAATATTTAAAAAATGATATTATTAATAATAATAGATCATAATTAGTAGATAGAAATGGTTTTATGTAAGGACAGTCATTAAAAAATGCAGTAGATAATCCTTAAGGATATTGAGTGTTCAATCCAGTTACAGGGGGATAATCATACAATTACAAACCTAAATATAATGTCAAATTATTAAGTAAAATTCATATTCTTAATTTTAGCTGAGGATGTTAATCTCATCAACTAAGGCTTACTCTAAAACTTTTAAAAAAATCCATTAAAAAATGCAGCACAATATTCAACAAGTAATAATCATATAAACATAAAAATATAATAATGATTTAATAAAATATAATAAATAGCATCATAAGATGTGGGTAGACACCAATCAACAAAGAATCTTTTATATTGATTATAATTATAAATTATAAAGAATATTATGATCAATATAGTGTATTTAAATATGAGTGGATTCCTTTAAGTCCATTTGATTAAGCAATTTATAAGAGATTAGGATCTAAGTTATTATTTTATATAAACATTTGTTGAAGGTTTTTAAGGTTAATAATAGAAGGAGGAAGCTGACTAATATTATTATTTTTTAGATTTAGAGATTAAAGCATAGCACAAGAGTCAATCTAAAATAATTTTATAATAATAATAATAATAATAATAATAAAAATAATATTTAGAATAATAATAATAATAATAATAATATAAATGATAATAAATACATTGGTAGGGAGATTGAGGATTTGATTATAAGACAAATCCAATATCTTTAACTTAGTAAGCCCTACAATTTTATCGACATTGGTTAATAAATTATTGGAAAGATTGAGTTGTTCGAGATTAGATAAAGAAAATAAGCCATTATCTTCTATGATTTCATTATTTAGCTGACAGTCTACTGCCTATACTATCTTTAAATTGCTTAGTTTCATTATTAAACTGGGAATTACTTTCAATTTATTATGAGACATAATCAAAACTTCTAATTCTTTCACTTCCCACACTTTATCATCTATTATCTCTATTTACATATTACGAATTGAAATTAACTTTGTCTTTTTACCCATTTCACATATTTCATCAAAGCTCTTTTATTTTTCTTCTCCCTTTTATTATTCAATTATTCCTATATTCTTATTATTATTTTCAATATTATTATTATTATTATTATTATTTATAGCCTTGTTGTTCTCTAACATTTATTTGATTTCTTCTTTAACTTCCTTTTTAGCCTCTTTTCTTTTATAAGCTTCTTCTATATCTTGATCTGATAAACCTTTCTTTTTGAGAAACTATTTTTTTTGAGATTCAGGGATTTCAGTTACTTTAGGATTACTTAAAAATCTAACTGCTACTTCTATATTCTTTTCCTTCTCTTCTTTTGCTTTCTCTTCTTTTTCTTTGTCAGCTTATGTATTCCAAAACCAACCCATTATTTATCAATATAAAGAATTATTTTATTATATTCATTTACAATTATAAATTTCTATAAATATATTTAATTATATCAAATATCATAAATTTAATCTTTATCCCTTTCATGATAATACCTTTTCTAACTTTAATTATTTTATTATTAATTTATATTTTGGTTTTAGTTCTCAAAATTATTTGGTTAAATATTATTATATTATTGTTAATTGCCTTATCTAAAATTATTTTAGAACATTCTATCATTTTCGAAAAAATTTTAAAACCTGCCAAAAAAATTATCCAATTCTAAAAAACTATTTTCAAAATCATAAAAAAAATCACTTAATTAATGAGGATTGTTTACATTATTTTATTAAATTGGTCTATTTTAATTCTAATTAAAATTGTGATTAAAAAAATTGAAAAAGGATCCAAATTATTAATTATCTTATTGTCGAATAGGAACTCTTTCTTCTTTTTCTTCTTCTTTATTTTCAATCTTTGATTTTAATATAAATAAATATTTACTTATCCATTAATTTTTTATTAGTAATTTGTTTTTATTTTACATATCAAATAATTTTAGTCTTATGGATCTTATCTACAAACTCTTGAAGAAAATGATTTATTTGATTAGAAATTTTATTAATCAAAAATATCTTTATTTTAATAGTGATTAAAGTTTTATTCATCGTCTTTTTTTGTAAACCATACCATTTTTATTTAAAAATTATATTTTTTTCTATTAATTATATTTTTCTTCTTCTTAATATATAATAATTATTTCTGATTATTAAATTTTTATTATTATTTATTTTATTTTATATTATTATATTATTTATTTATTAATTTATTTTTTTATTTAGATTTTCTTTAATTAATAAATTTCAATTACTATAAATCTCATGAACTTTAATTAAAAATAATACTTGAAAAATTTTATAAAATAATATTTGCATTATTAATATAATTTATTTTTGAATAATTGATAGAAATAAATCAAAAAAATTGAATAATAATAAAACAAATTAAAAATGAGAAATTTAAAATCATAAAAATTGATTAAAACAATTTTCAAATAAAATTTTTTAGAAAGATATAAAAATAAATATGAAATTAATTAGTTATAATTAAAATAAAAAAATTTAAAAATTTTAAACTAAAAATTATACATTTTAAAAAGATCAATAAATTAAGATTAAATTTTATTTGAAAAATGATATTAATAACTAAAAATAAAATAAAGTAATTAAAATTTTATATTTAAGATTAAATGATCAATTAATTTCTCAGTCTTTATAATAAATAAAAATAATAATTATAAGAAAAAATTTATCTAATTCATCAATTATAAAAATTAAATATGAATATAGATAATTTATTCAAAAGTGACTAGAAATATTTAAAGTAGTTATAATAATAAATAAATCTAAATGAAGAAATTATTAGATAAATTTAGATAAAACGAGGATGAAATATAAATGAAAAATTGAAATAGCATATTTACAAATAAATATAAATTATAATATTTTAATATATAAATGTTAAGGCCAAAGGATTTGTAAGATTTTCTAGATAAAACCAATAAACTATTTCCTGAAATAAAAAATATTTTTATTGCTAATCCTGACGGCTAGTTGATTGCTTGCACTAATTTTGAAAATGACTAAAAAAACCTAACATCCTGTTTATCTTTTTTGTGGAATGATTTTTACGAAATAGGTAGAATGAAGTTTGGATCTGATGATTAACAAGTGCGTTTAAATACTTAAATTGTGCTACATGAAGTAATTAAATATTTTAATAATTTTATTTATAGAAAGGACAAGTCATAATGACTTCTTTGAGTGAATACTTTCTTTTTGGAATGGAATATGAGAAGAATCTGAATGTTGGTTTAATGATTAAAAAAATGGAAGTTGTCAAAAATTATTTGGAACAATAATTTAAAAAAATATTAGAATAAATGAAAATTTGAGTTAAATTTATTAGTTTTAAAAACCTTATTTTAATA
>Ga0315908_10001326_pt1 | contig 18687 bp, 6 predicted proteins | sample LakEriMetagenome_12_FD_203520 | JGI IMG/M metagenome (GOLD analysis project Ga0315908, IMG submission 203520) | Freshwater fungal communities from buoy surface, Lake Erie, Ohio, United States - Buoy 4 MA124 | ecosystem: Environmental > Aquatic > Freshwater > Lake > Lake biofilm | place: USA... | reverse complement strand
AATTAGAATTAATTCATCATTTCCAAATTGCAAATATCCCATTCATTTATAACTCCTCTGCCTCCTGCTAATATACTCTGACCTTAGTATCCAAACTATATATTACTTATTTCTTCTTATAAATTTATTGTGCTAATTATTTACTTCATCTTTCTTATGTCAAATAAAGTTATGTCTTTTTCGCTTTAAAAAGCTATCAAATTTTCATTTTTTTATACTTGTAAATATTTTATACTGTTTTTCATTTACTATTCATTTGTTTTTAATTTTGAGCTATTGCTTGAGAAAACTTCTGATTAATCATTAATTCTAAAATATTAAAATTTATTATACGAGTATAATTTGAAACTAAAATCTTGAAATCCTACAGCAATAAGTTTTTTATTATGAAATACATCTAGAAAATTGAATTGTTTATCTAAATAAAAGTTTATAAATTCTTAATTTTGAATTAAATCATATATTATTATATTGTTATTTTAATCTACTGTAAGTGTAGATTTATCTCCTAAAAATTTAATTTTATTTAGCTTATTATTATTTATAAAAGATAATTTTTATTTTCTATTGTTAATTATTGAGTAAAGTAAACAAAATTAATTGCTTGCTACTATTAAATTTTCGTTATTTAAATCATAACTTATTATTTTATTTTATTAATCTGGGAAAATATCTAATTAATATTAATAATTAGTATTAAGGTCAATTAAATTTATTATATTTTCATTAAATATATATCCAACTAAAAAATCATTTTAAACCATTTCTTATGTTAATTTAACTTAACTTTTTAAAGTTATGAATTATTAATCTGATTTTTAAATTTATTTTTCATTTTAAATTTTTTATTACAAAATTGAAGATTATTCTACTAATGATTCATATTTATTTTAAAATAAATTAATTGATTATATATTTTTTTAATATATTAATTAATAATTTTTATTTTAATCAAATTATTTCAAACTTAATTTAAGCTAATTTTCATTAAATATTTATTGTTTAAGTTATAATTATTTTTCTCTTTTTTTTAAAATTCATAATTTTATTTTTAATTCTTCTTAGAATTATTAGTTAATATTTATATTAGTATCACTTTTAATTTAATTTTAAATTTATAAATTCTAAATATATTGATTTTCTTATTCTAACGATTAAATTTTTTATAGCAATTTGTGATTTTTATTTTATAATGATTAAATTTATTCTCTTTTAATTATTAATATAAATTACCTTTGTTAGATTATCAAAATTTTATTATTATTCATTTAATCTTCTAATTATTATTTATCAATTTTGAATTAATCTAATTTTAAATATTGTTATAAAACTTCTTACTAATATTAACTTATTTATAATTTTAATAAATCATTCTAATCTTCTGTATTTAAAAAATTATTATTAATAATATCTATTTATTCTTGTAAGTTATTATATAAATTACTATCATTTAAATTATTTTTTAGTTGTTTTAATTCAGATCATAATTATATATTTTCTTGTTAAAATTATAAAAATTTTTCTAAAACCTTATTGTAAATTTAAAAAAGCTCACTGTAAGGGGTTGTTTATTATTAAGTTAATTTTTTTAATTAATAATGTATATTCATTTATTATATAAATAATTAAATATTATAAATTAAGACCAAATTATATTATGATTAGAAAAATTATAAATTTCAACTAAAAAGAATACAATGATGTTGAATTAAAAAAAAAAAAAGTGAACAAATAATAAACATTTTAAGAATTTGAATAATAAAATATGAACAAATAAATTTCAAAAAAATTTGAAAGCAACAATGAATAAAAATTAATAAGTTTGATATAATTAGGAAATCTAGGTATTTAATTATAAAATAAGTGTGAGTTTGGATTCTGCAAATATATTTTATAAAACGTTTGTTAATAACTGATGAAACTAATAAAAGAATAAATAAGTATAGAGTTAAAACAATAAATAGAAGAAAAAATAATGTATTATTTAAAAATAGGTGAGTACTGCAAATCCCGTATTGACTAAGAATTAAATATAGAGAAAGAAAAAGATAAATAATTAATATTAATAGAAAGTGAAATGTTGGTTAAAAATGATTGCAAATTTGGGGATATAATAGGTCTTGATTAAGTAAAAGAATAACTATAAGAATGTATTGTACTTCCTAATATCCGACCTGATATTTATGAAGGAATGAGGAGTCCTCCTAAAGGGATTTTGCTGTATGGTCCTCCTGGAAATGGCAAGACTCTTTTAGCAAAAGCTATTGCAGGGGAGTGTGGATGCAAATTTATAAATATTACTGCTAGCAGTTTGGTCAGTAAGTATATGGGAGAAAGTGAAAAGATGTTATGATCTGTCTTCAAATATGCTAGCATTGTTTAGCCAACTATCATCTTCATCGATGAAATAGATAGTTTGCTTAAATAGAGGTATTATTATCATTATTATAATCCTTATACTATTATATAATTAATATTACTATGATTTTATTATTATTATATATTTAGATCATCTGAGGAGCATGAAGCATCTCGTAGACTTAAGAATGAATTTCTTGTTCTAATAGAAGGAGTGGCAACTCAAAACTATTGAGTTTATGTTATAGGAGCCACAAATTCTATTTCGGATTTAGATTCAGCTGCTTTAAGAAGATTCGTAAGTAAATTTAAGATATTTAAGACCAAAAGAATATTTATTCCTAATCCCGAATCCAGTTAAAAACTTCAAATAATAAAAGGTCTTTTGAAATAAATTGAAAGCAATATATCAGATCAGGAATTGAAAAGCTTTAATAATAAATACTTGAAGAGTATATTAATATTATCATATTAATTAAGATTACAGTAGTAGTGATTTAAAAGCATTAATTAAAGAAGCTTCTATGATTCCTTTGAGGTAGTTTAATTAGTAATAAATAATGGTGATGTCTAAATTAAATATAAGAAGTATTGATATAGATGATCTTGTTGAAGCTACAAAGTTTATCAAACCATCTTTGACTTAATAATAATTAGATCAATATCTCAAATTTGAAAAGGAGATGTCAATTAATAAATGAGTACTATATATTCAATAATTATTATATTTTATAAATATACATTTTATATTATTAATTTTCTTTTTTATTTTGTATTATAATATTTTTTATATTAATCATTTAATAAAAGCTAAAATGAAGCTCTTTCTATATTGATGAAAATAATTTACCTTTGTTATAATAAGAATCTTTTAAAAATGAATTTCAGAAAAAATTGTGATAAATAATGTATAGACCATAGAAAATAATCTCTTTAGATAAAAACAATATAAGATTTCTAATATATTTTAATTAAACAAAAATTAGAAATATAATAACTGATAAATCAAGAAAAGCTATTTAATAGTAGAAGATAAGTATGAAATTATATAGAATTATCATTATTTCATTCTAAAGATAAGATAAATCTAAATGATGATGTTGATTTATAAATTGTAATGCATATTTTGAAAAACGATCAACAAAAATCTAGATTAGAATAGGCATATTTAAATAGAGTAATATAGAATAGTAATATATTAAATATTATAAAAAATATCAATGGATTTAATGAAATATCAGCTTCTAATTTTTTTGATTATTTCTAAGTAAATATCTAAAATCAACTTTAATTTATGAATAAAAAAAATGACTAGTCTTTTTATATTATTTTGAGAGGTAAAGCTGTAATTTTGATACCAAAAAAAAATTATAATAAAAATGATATTACTAAAGAAGTCAGGGATATTAAAAGAAATATTTGAGTGATTTAAAGCGAAGAAAATAAAATATATAAGTAAATAATAAATGAAAATAGATAATATAAGATATTAAATATTCTTAAATCATATGACATTTTTGGTTAAATATCGACTTATAATTTATAAAAATAATAGCAAGAATAAAATGAAATAATTGTAGTTTCAGAATAACTAATTGGATTTAAATTAAGTAAATATTTATAATAATAATATAAATCTAGAAAAAGAAAGTTACTTGAAATACTAAAATCATATAGAAAAATAAAGAAGATATAAAGTAGTTGGGTTTATGAGAGAAATTAGATTATTTGATAAGATAAGTTTTAATTAATGTATTGATATTTATGATAGATAATTGAAATTAAAATATTTAAAGAAAAATGAATAAGTTTATTCTTTAGATGAAAAAATTGAAAATGTTTTTATAATAGAAAAAGGAGAAATTTAAACATACGATTTAGAAAAAATGTTGAGAAGAGAAGTAGATGAAATGAAGAAAAAATCGAATGAAAATATAGAAAAAAAAATAGTTTATGGAAGATAAAGCAGTATGTTTAACAAGAAAGTCAAACATCCAGTATAAAAGATGTATAGTTTAATAGGAATTTCTGATATTGTTAATAATAATTAGATAAGGAGATAAGCGGCTTACGTTGCTTCTCAATCTGCTACCATATTATCATGGAATATTTAGGAATTCTAACAATTTTTAAATCAATTTTAAATTGATATTAGTATTTATACAATGACTTATAATTCTCATAACCATTTGATGTCTACTGATATGATTCTCACTAATTCCAATCATCATATTCAAAATGAAAATTTTAATAAAAATCCTGTTATTTTATCTTAAAATTTTAATCAGGATTCTTCAACTAATTAGTTGTAATAATGTATCAAAATAGATTAAAATTAAATTTGTAAAACTAAAATAAAATTAAATTTATAAAAATATAATATAAAAAATTACCTTGGTTAATATACTAATAACAAAAATAATTTTAATAATTAAGAAACATAATAAACTTATAGAAGTTAGGATTCTGAAATAATTAATTATATTTAAAATTTAAAGAATTATGCTAAATATCATCATTTAAAAAATTATACATAAAATAATCTTATTTTTTATAAATTAGCGAAAGATTCCGATATTAAATAGTTAAATATGATGGATAAAAGAAGATAAACACAAGAAGTAATTAAAAACTAATATTAATTTAGAATATTAAGAATAATTAATTTGATAACTAAATTTATAAAAATAAATCAAATTCTAACCCAAAATATGATATCAACAAAAAAATTAAACAATAAATGATGAAAAATTAATAAATGAAAAATTAAAAAATAAGTCCTATTAAAATCCATTAATTAGAATCGTTAATTGATTAATAAAAATTTAATTAAAAATTTATCAATAATTCAAATTTGTTACTCAATCATAATTAAAACTATATATATTTAAATACACAAAAAAAAGTAAGTAATAATTAATTTTATAAAGATTATAAATATAAATAAGAATTAATGTGATTTAACTAATTTATAAAATAAAGTTTTAAAGGATTATATTATTAAAAAGACAAATTAAAATTAAAAATATTAAAAATTTTATATTTTAAATTAGAAAACTTAAAATAAAATTCAATAAGAATTAAATAAAATAGTTTTATGATTTATTTAATTATTAAATATAAATATTATTTATTTTTCAATTAAATTAATGATAATTAAAATTTTTTGAATATATTATTTTAATTAATATTTTAAATTCTTTTTTATGATTAATTTTCAATGAAAGATGTTTGATACAAAATATATAAAATAAAATTATATTTTAATAATTTTAGTATATTGTTAAATGATATTATTTAAAAATATAAATATTTCTATTTATTTTGTAAAATATAATTAATAAACTATTCATTTTAAAATGGATTTAATAATAATAAGAAAATTAATTAAAAAAAATAAAAATGAAAACATCAGTGAGGAGTAAGCTTAATTATAATTTAAGTTTTAGGATATAAAAAAAACAAATAATTAAAAATAAAATGACTAAATTAACAAGATATAAAGTTAGTATAATAAAAATCCATTATTAAAATTACCAAGACCTTAATAAATTTAATAAAATGTTAATTACAATGCTTTTATTCAATAAAAATTAGGATATTAATTTAATGTTAACATTAATAATTATTTTAACTTCTAATAAAATTAAATATAAAAATAAAAATAATTAGAAAATTACAAATAGAATAGATAATAATTAGATTATATAGTTAATAAAAGATTAAGTTAATCTTTAAATAGAAAATAAAGTATCGATAAAAAGTAAATAAGTTAAATTAATGACGAAAAAATTAAAATTGAATAATTTGAATAATAATAGCAATAATATTAATAAAATAACAATTTTATAATAAAAAATGCAGTTTCAATAGAAAACGAAAAAAAAAATATTAATTTAATAGGAAAATTAAAAAATATTCCAAGAATTACATCAGCAAATGATGATAAAATGTATTCAATAAAAAATGAATAAATAGTTCATAATAAAAGTAAATCGATACAAATAAATAACAACTTAGTTTAAGAAGAACATAAATAAAACATAGATAGAAAATACAATTTTTATATTAATAATTATATTCAAAGAGGAAAATCAAGTTATCATAATAAAAAACCTAAAACCATAATTAATATAAATAATACAAATAATACTTAAAATAATTCAAAAAATATAAGGAATAATAATGATAATAAAAAAAATAATAATAGCTTTGCAAATAATAAAAATATTATTAATAAAAATCAAGCTAATTAAAATTAAATAGATCCTTAAAAACTTGATTTAGGAGATAGCTATTTTGAAGAATATAGATTTAAATAAAATGATAGTGAAATAATTGATTATGATATTGTATAATATATGGATTAATAAAAAAAATAATAGAACCCTGATAAAATTAATAAATAAAAAATTAAATAAAACTATAGAGTCAATAAAATTAACAAAAAATAAAACTAAAATTAGTTTAAAAATATTAATAATTTTTTTAATGAAAATATAGAATAAAACTAAATTATTTATGCCAATCTTTTTGAAAAACAAGATATATTTTAAATTGATTAAGAATAATAAATATGATTATTTATAATTTTTAATTAATAAATATTACTGCAATTTTATAACATTTTATTTAAATTAAGAATTAAAATATAAATTCAAAAATAATATTGTATAATATGTAATAAATCAGAAAAGATATTTATAATATTATAAATAATAAATATAAAATATTTAATAAATATTAATAAAATATCTAAATTAATAATGAGCAAATTCGAAACTAAATTTACCAATGGAATGTTAGATGAAAATAAAAAATGTGTAGATATGTATATTCCTAGAAAATGCAATTTGACAAACAGAATCTTACATGCTAAGGATAAATCATCAGTATAGATAAATATTGCTTAAGTTGATGAAAATGGAAGATATACAGGTAAAAAAGATACTTTTGTTTTCAGTGGATTCATTAGAAGCAAGGGAATGTCTAACTCAGGTTTGGAAGGATTGATTAAATAACAATGATTCAATCATTATTTTTAACATATATTTATATTATTAATAAATTTTATAACTTTTGATTCATTTTATTTATTATTTTATCATTATATAATTTTTTTCATTCATTTTATTTTATCAATTTTATAAATTGATTAGCTGATCTTATTCCTGATTAAATAGCCCCTTCCATATGACCAAATTAATTTTCAGTTTCAGTGGAAGCAAATAATATAGTATTTAAAAAAGGCGTTCTTAATTCTTCGTTTCCTATTTTTAAATAATTACTTTCTAAATTTTATTCTCTTCCAATATTGATCATTTTATTGTCTGCCCAATTAATAAATTAAAATTTAATAAATAATTCTTTTACATGATCGCCGTATATTTCTTTTAAGTATCTAAGAATATCTTCTATAATTTTATCTTGCTAAAATTGTTAGAAATAAAAAGATTATTAACCTGCAACAAAAAATTATAATACAAATTAATTTTTATAAGTAAAATCATAAAAAGGTGGATTAATTTTGCTATCCCAAAATTATTATTTGAAGAAAAAATTGATTTTAATTGCATCTGACATCCATGTAGGAGTCTAAGACATTATTTTTGATTTAGAATTTGGTAATTAAGGGCTAAATTAAATGTATTTTAAAATAATTAATGGTGGCACAGCAATTATAATAAACTTGCTTTATATTATTTATAAATTCTAATTAGTTTAATTTTGAACTTAAATTGATGATACTTTATTTTAGATATTTACAGTAATACTTAAAACTAATTAATTCAATTCTAAAATATCATTCTATAATTTTAATTATAATTTTTCTATTATAGATCCACAACCATCTGAAAATCTCAATTCTTGCATATTATTTTATTTAGAAGGAATAGTGTTTAAATTTAATTCTTTAATCAATTTCTATAAAAATTTATCTGATTAAGGCCAAGTCCAACTAGGGCCTAAATCGAATCCTTCTATTGATAATATTCTTCCCCCTATTCTATTTTGAGCTTCTAATATTTTTATTTTATAGTTTATATTTTATTTCTATACTTCATAAGCTGTTGTAAGACCTGATAATCCTGCTCCAACTATTATTAAATCATATATTTTATCTTAATTTATTATTTTGTCAGTTTACATCTTATTTTTAATGTTAAAATAATATGTACCTTTTTTATAATATAGAAAAAAAGTATTATTAAAAAAAATTTCATAATTTAAAAATTTTAAAGTATTAATATAATTTCCTTGTTTATATATTTTAAAATTTAATTTAGAATTGTTTATATTTTATTTTTAATATATGAATAAAACTATTATTTTGAAGTAAAAATATAATTAAAAGATATAAAAAATGAAGACTACTTATCTTATTTTCTTTATTTCATAATTGATAATAAGCAATATAAAATGTTTTGAGTCTCCATTACTTTTAAACAATTGTAAAAAAGAAAGAAATATGACTAAAGAAGTAAATTAATAAAAAGATAGTCTAAAAAAAATTAGACAAAAAATATTTTATTATAAAAAATTTAAATAAATTAAAAAAGTTTTTTAATTTATAAATAAAAATAAATATTATAAGACAATAAAAAATAATAATAATAAATAAATAAATAGTAAATAGATGATTATATAACATACAACGTAAGAATGGGAACAATAAGTGCTGGATTTTTTGTTGTAATATCTCCAATAAACCTAATAACCCAGCTTCTTCTAATATTTACCTTCATTAAATACCCTTAAACTCTTAAACAACCTTTAGATATCCTCTTTGCCTTAAGCATCTGTGAAATAGCCTTAAGTATCCATTACACATGGTCTGGAATATACAACATGAGGAATGAATATGTAAAAAATGAAGGCTTATTCTGTTAAACCAATGCTATCATAAGCCTATTCTTCAACACCGCTGAATTCCTTTACAATATTTGGTTTTGCATTTTTTTTATGATTAAATTACGAGGTTAATTGCTCAATAATTAAAAGAAAATTCCTTATTTGATCATACATTGCAGTGTCATTGTTTTAAGCTCAATTATGACAATTGTCTGCTACTTCAATAAATCTTTAGGCAAAAGTCTCTTTGGCACTTGTAGTACTGAGGCTGTCAGTTCTTTGCCTTTGTCTGGACCTTTAATTGCTTTATTATTTATTCTGGTAGGATTGGGAAGTATTATTTACTTTAAAAAAAGATTGCCAGATATTGAGTCAATGGGAGAAATCAAGCAAGATTTTATTTCCCAGTTTTATTTTTACATCAAATGTTGTATCTTTATCTATTCTCTTATTGCATTCTTCAATTTTTTTGCTTTTTCGGTATGTTCAATGCCTGAAAAATTAGATTCTAGTAATTATAATTGGTTGATACCCTCTAATAATATTTGCAAAATGCTCAATCCTTTTATTTTGACCTGGGTTAGACTGAGAAATAAATTTATTTCTGGAAAAATTGATATTTTAAAAGATAGATTAAAAAAAAAGATTTTTAGAAAATTGAGAAGATAATTAACTATGCCTTTATTGATTAATGATGAAAATATTTTATAAAGTTCATAAAGTATTTGTAGTGAAGAAATATTGGAAAATTCTATTAATATTGATAATATAACATAATAAATAAAAATGACAATAGGTTAAACTATATTAGCTTCATTAATGTGCTATTATAATAAAAAATAAGATTTTTTAATTTTGAAAAAATAAGATAGTAATTAGATTTAAAATGAATAATAAGAATAATAATCAATTAAAATTTAAATAACAAAGTAATATATAGAAGATAACTATCCAATTTTATATTAATCTCTTGTTGATAGATAATTTTAAACATGTGAATTTGAAGTAATTTAACCTTAAATATTTAATGATTTAATTGAAAAAGACAAACAATTCTTTACTTTAGAAAAATCATTTGATTTACACAATAACATTGAATTATTAAGAAAATCCGGCTAAGCTGATGGAGGTTAAGGCGGAGATTGGTTTTTTTTTACTTATGATAACTCAATAGTATTAAAAACAATGAATGATGAAAATTTTAGAACAGTTTTAAATATGATTAAAAAGTAAAAGGAGTATTTTGATAATAATGATGAAAGTTTGTTAAGTAAAATTTACGGATTGTTTAAATTTACAATAAAAAATAATAATGGGGAAGATATTTAATAAATAATTTATATGTAAAGGAATTTATCAATGGTTGATAGAGAATTTATTTTAAGAGTCTATGATGTGAAGGGAAGTTTATATTAGAGATTTTCTCTTAAACCAGAGCAATATATTTAATATGAATAATTTACTAAAATATAATCTACTCTCAAAGACATTGATTTTAATAACTTAGAAAAAAAGATATTTATCGATTAAAAATTTTAATAAAAAGTCATTAATCAAGCAGAAAGAGATTCTTAATTTTTACAAGGATTTTAATTGTTGGATTATAGTCTTATAATATTTATTATTGATCATGATGCGTATATTAAGTAATTATAAAAAGAAAAAAAATTTGATGAAATTTAAAAATTTAATTTGATGAAAAATAGTTTATAAATTTTACCGTGTTCTATCAAAAATGGAGTAATTTATATTATTTAAATTTTTAGATTTATTATCATATAGGAATCATTGATTATTTATAATTATGGAATAATAGCAAGATTTTAGAAAACAAATTTAAAAAAATAATAAATTTCAATCCTGAATTATAAGTTTCTGCTTTATAACCTGATTAATATTGTCCAAGATTTTAAAATTATTTAAGACAAATTATAAATAATTGATAAATTTATTTTAATTTATAATATTTTTAATTTTTAAAATTAATATAAATATTTAATTTATGATAATGATATTAGGCTTAGCCGTAATTATTTTTTTTATATACTTTTTAATTTAATTTGAATTCAAAAAAATTCTTAAAAATAACTTAGTTAAAATAAATAAAATTTTAATTTAATTTAATAAATTTATTATTCAGAATTTGAGAGAATTTTTTACAAAAAAAAAAAGCACAAATCAAATTCAAAATATGTATTTTGAAGTAATAAATAAATATTCATAAAATGATTAAATAAAAAAATAAAGTAATAATTAAATTTTATGGTAATCATAAAATTTATTAAATTCATAATTAAATTAAAAAAAATAATAATCTTTCAATAGAAATGATTATATTGAAAATATGAGAAAAACTCTTCAAAATACTTAAAAAACAAAAAATATATCTAAATAAGAAATTTCTAATAGTACTTCTCAGAATTAATAAAATATATATTAAACTTAAATATTTGAAAATTAAGAATAGTTATAAATTATTTAAGAATTAGAAAACAAAAGAAAAATAATAATTTAAAATGAAAATATTATTGATTAATTAATTAACGATGAAAATCAATAATTAGAAATATTAAAAAATAAATAAAAAAATAAAAATAATTTGATTAATTAATTGATAAGCTAATAAAATAATTTAAATAAATCATAATAAATTTAAAATTAAATTAATTAAAATATCTAAAAAGATATAAAAAGCACTTAAATTAATCTAAAATAATCTAATTTTTTAACTTATGATACAATAAATAATTAAATTTAAAAAAATAATTAAAAAAATTAAGAAGTTAATTAAAAAAATCAAGAAAATAATTTAAAAGATTAAGAAAATTATTAAGATATATCAACAATAAAAAGTCAAAAATAAATAATAAAAAAGTCAAACTCAATTTAGAATCTAAAATAAATTTAAAGTTTTGAAAGCTTAAATAATGATTAATTTTAGAAAAATGAAGATTAATATAAATAATAATTAAATTATAATAATTTAAACAAAAAATAGGAACTGTTTGATTTAAATATATAAAAATAATCATAATAAAAAATTGACTCATTTTATATAATAGAAGAAGAAGATTAATAATTGATAAATTAAAAAAATTAAGATAAATAAAAAAAAGAAAAAGTGATTTTAAAATAAAAAAATGACTCATAAATAATTTAATAATAGTAATTGTTACAATAATAATAAGTTTTTTAATAAAATTAATTAGATCAGCTATAAGAATCATAATAAAATTTTTAACAATACTAATAAGAATTGTAATAAAAGGAATAATATATAGAGTAAAAGTAAGAAATATAGTAATAATAACAATAAAATGAAGATTAAATTTAAGAGTAGTTATTGAAAAATTAAGATTTATAATAAAAATTAAACTTTGGAATTTAATCAGATTTAATTGAAACATCAAAAAAAAGAATAGAAAAAATAAAAATTATAGACGAATTTATTTAAATGGATTAAAATAAAATTTCTTAAGATAAAAAAATAGAAATAGATTAAAATATAAATCTATTTTTTAACAGAATAAGTAAAGACTTTAAGATATTAATAGAAACTGGATTAGAATTTAATTAATATTTAGAAATTCACAATTGTGAATAAAATAAAAATGAATTTATTTACTCTGTAAAACAAATAGTTATCAAAATTTTATCGCAAAAAATTTAAAAGATAAATAGTTTAAGAATAGAAGAAAAATTTGAAACGATGGGAATTACACTTTTATTTTTATCAATAATAAGTATTAATTTTCAATCAGTTCAAAATTATTTTATAAGTTATTTACAAAGAAAGTTTCAAATTTTAATACCAGTTATTATAGAAAGAAGCTAATATAATGAGTAAAAAATTATTATTATATTTTAGTATAAATTAATATTATAAAGAATTAGGATTTAATTATAATGCTCAAAAAGAAAGGGAAAAGTTTGAAGATTACAATAAAAGGTTAGAAATATATTCTTTTTGTTATTTTTCTATTCTTTGTATTGATTTAAAATCAATATAATCATATGTAATTAAAAATATTATTATTTCAGTATTAATAATCAGATTAATTTTAAGATATTAATAATTAATAATTCACTTAAAATTTAAATACACCTTAAGATATTTTAAAATGTATAAATAAATAATAAAATAAATTTAATCAATATAATAACATGAATAATTACTTTTTTATTTATATTGATAAATATTTCAAATGTAAAATTAACATTTAAAGTACAACAATTTTGTATTCTCTTTTAAGTGCCATAACATTTTTACCAAATTAGTATTAAAAAGAATTAGAAAAAATAATAGATTATGTCTAATAAAAATATATTGTTAAATTAATTAATTTCTAATTATAAATATAAAATAATAAATAATTCGAATTAGATTAAGTAGAAGAATATATAATTTAATTGAATAGATGTAAAAATGTTCTTTTGAAATATTAATAAGAATCAAAATTAAAATTTGTGCTAAAAAATGCAGGATAAAATATTATAATAGAGGATTGATTATTTAATATAATTAGTATTAAAATATTTATAATTTTTTTTAATTTTGATATTTTATTTCATATAGAATAGTAATATAATATATTTTTTTAAAATTAAAATTCTCATTTAATTGGTTAAATAACAAATGTGTCATTAAATGAAGCATAACAAATTTCTAAAGTTAATAAAGAATTTTCTTTGAAGAGTTTTTAAACTTATTCAAATATCAATTAAAATTATTTATTTTAATTATTAAATTAATTTCTTATAAAATAACTATTGATTGAATTTCCAATTACGATTAAATTTTTATTTTAATTTTATAAAATATGTTAGTTAAAAACATAATGATATAAAAATTATTCTGCATGAATCATATAATAAATGTTAAGAATATCTTTTTCAATAATTAGTTAATTTTATTTTTGTATGTCTATTTCCTTAAATTTCCAATTTACATTAAAATATTATTTTAAAACATCCTAATCTTTTTAATCCATATCAGGATCGTAAATATATAACTCAAATTATTTTTTATTATATATTTATCCAATTATCATGTCAATCACCATCAATTATATTAATGATATTAGTTTTATGCTTATTTTACCTAATGCTAAAGCAGTTATTATTATTTTTTCTTATATACTATTATCAATTATTTAATTAATATATTAAGATAATTGATTGAAAAGTTTCTCTTTAAAAATTTTTTATCTTTTAATTATTTTTTTTTATTTACTTTATTTCATCAAATTATTCTTTAAATTTTTATGAGTTTTTACTTTCCAAATTGGATATATCTACTTTGAATTAAAATTAATTTAAATTCTTTATTTTTACATTTTAATTTTCTAATTTATTTGACTTTTTACCTTTTACTATTTGCCATTCCATACTTTTTTTAAATTATATAAATATATATTTTATATAATTTTAATTTTATGATTATAATTATATTATGATTTTTAAATAATATAAAAATAAATATATTTGATTATTCAATAGTTTTAAGCTTATTTTTTAATTTATTAGCTTTTTATTTATTATTAATTTTATATTTAACAATTATTTATTTAATATTCTTATTTAATAATGTCTTAAACAAAATTATTTATTTTTGTATTTAATTATGTTTTATTTAAGTAAGCACTATTAGATCTAACATTAAACTATTAGAAAGTTTAGTTACAATTTTATTATCAATTTTCGTTTAATTTTTTTTTATCTTATTCTTCTTAATATTTTTTTTACATTTAATTAAAATTATTCTATCTTTAAAATTATATTTCTAAAATAAACTATTTTAAAATTAAATCATCTATTGGCTTTTAAAGAGTTTATTGTTATTGATTTTAATAATATCTATTTTATAATATTTAATTAATCTTCAAATTTTAATCAATTTAGACTTGATTTTTATTAATTGTTTGATCAATTTTATTTTAGTTTTTTAACTCATTCAAAGTATTATCTTATATAATAATAAAAAAATACATTTAAAATACTTATCACTTTATTTAAATTTATTTATTAATTACTAATCATATTTTAATTTTAATCAAATATCAATTATCAACTCATTTTTTTTAATTTTCTATTTGTATTGAAGCTAATATAATTTAATTAAAAGAATACTTTTTAATTTTAGTTATTGTTGAATTAAATATCATTTTATGAAATTTTATAAAGTTTTTTTTTTTTATTTTGTTTATTATTAGATTTAATGTGTTTAGAATCTTATTAAGTAAATTTTTAATTTTGTTCATAAAAATATTGCATTTACATTTAAATTCTCTCGTCAGGAGTTTTTAAATTAGAAATTAAAGTATGATCAAATTAATATAATTTTGTTTTTTAATCTATTGAACCTGACATAACAAATTTGGGAACTTTGTTTAACTAATTTTATCATTTATTATTTTTACATATTTGACTCTACTTTCACTATTGCAAGCTAAATACAAAAATTCATGACTTTATAGATGATTTTTTACTTCTAAAAACTATTTCGATTTTTCTATCCATGAATAAAAAATTTTAGTAAAAATAGATTTATTATTTTTCTCTAATATTTTATTTATAATTTAAAAATCACAATAAACTCCTAATTATAAATATAAAAAGTATAAAACCTTCTTTTTCTAACTCATTTTCTTTTAATTAAAAAGAGTAAATATTGTATTTAATGTCATTAAGTCTTGAAAATAATATACATTATTTTACTGCATTGAGTAAATAACATAAACAGTTAAAGCTGATTTTAATAGTTTAATGTTTAAATCTGTGCTTCTATTATTGACAAACTATAAATATTTATTTGAATTTTACTGGAGGGGATAATTGATAAAACTAATGATTATTAAAAACTTCAAATATGTCTTATAATTTTATAGTATTTTCATTTTTGAAAATATTATTTTCAGCTAATATAATTTTTATTACATTTAGATAACTTCCAAACTTAAATTATTAATTATGTTTAATACCTATAAATAATCTTCAATTAAAATTTATAAATCTTATAAAGATATATTATCACTATTAGAAATATGTTTATTTCTCAATATAGCTTTAATTTTGAGATGTTTATTTTAATCCATATATTATAGAGACTATATATAAACTGATAATAAATTATATATTAACATTTATTAATTTATTTATTTATTTATATATAAAATAAAAATAATAAAAATAAGAAACAATAATAAAGATAGTAAGAATAAAACCAGTAAAAAAGAGATATATTTGAAAGTATAAAAATGTTATATAATAATAAAGATGTAATTTATTCTGGTAATATTAATAACAATATTAGAATAAATTTAAACTAGTAAGGTTTTATTTTTTTAAAACTCATCAACATGTGGATAATAATGTAATGGTAACTCAAGTCTGCCCTTCAACAATTTAATCTAGGGAATATCTCAAGAACTAATTAATAATCCTCAAAATCAATACATGTTCAGAATATTTCTTCTTTCAGATTTCATCATTTAAGAATCAGATTTTGTAAATAGTGCTTTTCCACTTAATTCTGACAATAGATTTGTTATATTTTCTAATAATGTAAGTAGTAATATTAGTTTCGAAATCAAAGATTTTAATTGCAGTTATGAAACAACTTATGAAAGCTGTCACCCTAAAAAAAATATTGCCATTAAATCAAATAAAATCAGCTTTAATGTTTCTAACAGCCTTTACTTTGAAAACATTAACTTTATTGGTAAAATATCATTAATATTTTAGGAAATGATATTGACTACATATATTAAAATGATCCCTGCTATAATTCTATTCAAGGCTGTTGTAATCTAAATTAAATAAATAATATTTCAAATTCTTAATGCTATATTTAGAATAGACAAGCCAATATTTTATATTAAGGAGAAACAGCTAATAATTATGGATTATTTAATATTTATTCCAATAAATCTAATCTTACTTTTCAAAGATCTACTTTTACTAATTTTAATTCTATTAACAGCTCTTTTTTCTATCCAAGTTTAATCAGCAATAATAATTAAATTTTTAAAAACTAAACTAGATTTTAAATTTAAATATCAGTAAAAATATATAACACCTCTTTTCTAAATAATTATTTCATTTATGGATTGTTATTTAGTAATCATATTGACACTTTAATTGATATTTAAAATGTCTTTTTAATTAATTACAATCCTTATAATATATTTAATAATTAAACTCATAAATTTATTTAAAACTAACCCATATTTTCATTTATTGAATCAAATAATATTAATATTAATCAGTTTATTTTAGACAGTTATTAGTTTAATAATACAATTTTTTATTTCTAGCAAAATAACACTGTAAAAATTAATCAATTATAAATTAATAATATCACTAATTATAATTTTAATCAATCAAATCTTTATTTTGGATATAATAACAAAATAGAAATACAAGATTCATTTTTCAATAAAAATGATATGAATCAAATTTATTTAAATAATTAAGTAATTAATAAAATTTATTTTTATAGAATTAAATTTTTTTAAATAATATATAATTGATTAATTTATAAAACAAATTTAATACTGATATTATTCTATTTTAAAATAATTCTATGATTTAATAAAATTGTATTCATAGTTAATTTAATAGTGAAAGTAATTAATTTATAATTATTTTAGTTGTCTTTTATAATAATGTTTATATATCTAATAGCATTTTTTAAAATAATTCTTAACTATTAATTCGGAATAATAATACAGTGCATATAAATTCTAGTTCATTTTATAATAATATAAATTCTTCATTAATTATTAATAATTTTAATAATATTTCATTAAAAAGTCTTTAATTTTAATAAAATACTAATAATTTAATTTTAAATATATAAAATAATATTAATATTTTTAATTGTACTTTTATTAATAATTATCTTAATGAAATTTTAAGTTAAGAACTTAATAATATAAGTCTTATTTAATGTTAAATGAAAGAATATTATAATATAATAAATGTAATATAATTACAAAAAATGAATAATATTTATTTTAGAAATTCGTCTATAAATAATAGTTAACTATTTAATAGTTTTATTTTTGCAAGTTAAGATAATAATATTGAAATAGATTTATTGATAGCAAGCAATATAGTTAACAATTACTTTTTTTATTTATAGTAAAATAATTAAATTTATTTCAATAATTCAATTTTTAATAATAATAATGCAACAATTCTTTTTTTTAATTAATAAGATAATTATTTATAAATAAATAATTCAACTTTTTTCTCTATATTTTTTTAAAGTTCATTATTTTAATAAATATATAATAATCATTTATTTATTTAAAATTCTATTTTCTTTAATTTATAATAATCTTAAGAAGTATTTATTTCATAATTTCAAAGATTTTCAGATTAATTATTTTAATAATGAGCTGTATTTATTTAATAACAATCTAATTAATTAACTTTAAAAAATTCTACACTCTAAAACATTAATAGTATTTA
>Ga0315908_10001325_pt1 | contig 18689 bp, 18 predicted proteins | sample LakEriMetagenome_12_FD_203520 | JGI IMG/M metagenome (GOLD analysis project Ga0315908, IMG submission 203520) | Freshwater fungal communities from buoy surface, Lake Erie, Ohio, United States - Buoy 4 MA124 | ecosystem: Environmental > Aquatic > Freshwater > Lake > Lake biofilm | place: USA... | reverse complement strand
TGTGCTTTTTAGCAAGCTCAACATAAGGGTTCTTCTCGGCACCCGGATCCTGCTGCGTAATCAGTATGGTCTTGACTTTTTCGGCCATGGTGAGATGCTGCTGTAGTTCGGTTTGTTTTTACTCAAATAGTCATAAGCCATTTTACACAAAGGGCAAAAGGCAAAAATTCGAGCGTGCAAATGTAGAAAAGAATATAGAATGGTGTTACACCTGTTTCTAGGGCCGTAAGAAGTGCGCGTATGGTGCGGTAAATGATGACGAAAACGGAAGTGATTCCGCTTATCCAAATTATACTTTCTGCATAGTTTATCGGGAAATACACCATGGATAGGCCCAATGGAAAGAATAATAGTCCTATTAATCGATTCGTAAGAAAAATCCGGTATTCGTATTCAGAAAGGCTGAAGTCGCCGTCGCTAAGTAATCCTATTACTCTGAGACCAATTAGCTTAATCAGATAAACTCCGAAAACCAATCCCACCAAAATCAAATAGTACGTTATGCCTCTGAAATTTACTTCAGGTCTGAAAAGATTAATGGCGCCATATAGTAGCAGCGCTGTTTGGAGGTAAAAAACGGTGTTGAATAATAAATTTGCACGCGGAGTATTAGGCTCTTCACGAATACTTTGCCTCATGGTCCGAACATTCCACATGCTACTCCAAAGGCGGGAAATTCTGGCCGGATGTACCCTGCGCGTGTAGGCAAGGCTCGCGAGAGTAAACAAAAAGACAAGAATCATCCAGTCTTCCGACAAATTAACGGCTTGTCGTATGGTTGGTTCCGGCATTGAAAACTGATTATCGAATCATTTTTAAAAAGCTAATCTCATTATCGGTGAGGTGGCGATAACGACCCCTTGGTAAATCACGCTTGGTGAGTGATGCAAACATGACCCTATCTACCTTTTTAACGGTGTATTTGAAATGTTCAAAAACAGCTTTAATGATTTTGTCTTTGCTGCTGTTAATGCGTAGGCCAACTTGTCGTGGATCACCATTCACTAGGCTTATTTCATCGGCCTTCACAAATCCCTCCTCTAGTTTAAGACCCTCACGAATCGCATCTATATGTTCACCCCTTATTTTCTCAAGTGTTTCCACATGATACAACTTCGGAAACCCATTCTTGGGTGAAGTTAATCGTCGAGCCATTTCACCATCATTGGTAAACAACAGTAATCCGGTTGTCATTCGATCTAGTCGCCCAATCGGATAAATCCGCTCCTTACACGCACCATCAATCAGGTGCATCACTGTTTTCCGTTCCAGCGGGTCTTCACTGGTGGTCAGATAATCTTTTGGTTTATTCAGAATTACATACTGCAGCTTCTCGGGCTTCAGGTTTTTATCGTCATACTTCACAATGTCGACGCGCGGGTCGACCTTCATCCCGAGCTCTGTAACGACTTTCCCATTTACCTTCACTAGCCCAAGCTCTATCAGTTTGTCCGCATCTCTTCGAGAGGCTATCCCGGCGTTGGATAGAAAACGGTTAAGGCGCATGAGGCCATCGTCCTTTTTGGGCAATGGGTCGGATTTTCTCTTACCGAGGTACTTTCCTTTTGAGCGGGGTCCTGAAAAACCGCCTCTCGATCGTGTGTCTTCTTCTTTTCTCGATTCCCAAGGCTTTGGAGCGCGTTTCGGCTTGTCAGATGGCTTTGGTTCGAATTTTCTCTCTGTTGCATTACGCCGCCCACCGCTCGAGTTCACGCGAGAGCCTCCTCGCGTGCCTCTCTTGGATTCGGTTTCTCGAGGTTCGCGTTTGGTCTTTTCACCAGAGGAATTAAACTTTTTTTCGGTGCGTGAATCTGGCTCGCGTTTCTTTCCGGATGGTCGGGGCATGGCTGTCAATTATGACGCGAAGGTACGTCGTTCTCACAGAGTTGGAAAAAAGGCCTGTTCAAGATGTGTAATCTCTGTTGTCCCTTCGGTGTGAACGATAGATACGATATCGAAACGGGGCTCGTCATCAACGTTGAAAAGGCGCAGGTAGTAATCGGCACTTCTGCAAATTTTACGTTGTTTGCTAGGGTTAACGGCCGCCCAGGGCTCGCCATACTCTTTGCTGAATCGTGTTTTCACCTCTACGAATACAAGTGTATTCTCTTTCTTAGCGATAATGTCTATCTCGAAGCGTGAGTAATGCCATTGCTGATTGATTATTTGATATCCTTTTTCCCTCAAATAGGCTGCTGCAATCTTTTCTCCCCAGTCACCTTTTTTCTTGTTAGCCGTTTTATTCATTGGCACAAGTTGAAACCGACTTCAATGTTTGAATATGTCTTGTTGGAATAGATTGGCCTTAACCTATTGGTTTATAGAAAAATAAAAACCCCCGAATTCGGGGGTTTTTACATTATCGGTTTTGGATAAATTGCCTTATTTGAGTGTTATCGAGGAGCTTCCAATCATGTTGCCACCTTCGTATATGTAGATCTTGTAATTACCCTTTTTGTATTCGTAACCTTCATTAGCTGTGTAGTAAATACAAACATCTGTATCTGACTGCTGATATTCAACCTCGCGGCTTTCACTGTATTGAACTTGAGCCCCGTTTACTGTAGTTGAACCTGATTTTTTACCGGTTAGAACCTGACCATCAGGCCCAATGATGGCCATTTGAAGAACTCGCGTGCCCGGCTTGGCGATGTTGTTTTTGCGAATGTTGAAGCAAGACTTGATTGTTTCTGTTTTCGCAGCGCGATCAGTGTCAACCGACTTACCTGAATTGCGTTCACGCAGTGCGAGATTTTGAAACTCACCGGCAGACAGCACTGATCCTTTTGCATTCATCTCACGCGAAGTGCTAAGTTCACCTTCAAGCTCGCGACCTTTGGCTTCAGCGCTGTTGGCGCGCTGTGACTCAGCATCGCGTTCGGCGGTGAGCTGGGCATTGGCCTTATTAAGAGAATCGATTTGGGCGATATAATTCTTCATGATACCGCGCAGGGTTTCGGCCTCTGCTTTCAGTTTACGGATATCATAGTCTTTATTTTTTACTTTTTTAAGCAGCGAGGCAAGTTCATTCTCCTGCTCATCGATTTTGGCCTGCATCTCTTCATTTGTCACAGAGAGTGTGTCGTATTGCATTTTCATGCCCTCTAGTTCCACAGCCAAATCCTGACGTTCCGTATCCAGATTCGCGTATTCTTGTGAAATGTATACAATCTCTTTGTCTTTTTTATTGAGGTTGTAAGCCATGATACCTACGGCACCTAGAAGCACGGCGATGATGGCGATATAAACTTTGTTGCTCATGTATTTTGATTTAATAGTTTTCCTTCAATCAGCGAATCTAAACGACTGTCAGCGCGATTATTACTGATATTCGTTTACTTATTAAAAGTGGAATGTGCAATTGAAGATGTGCATTCTTTTTCTCACTTTGTCTTTTGGATTGAAACATTCTATATTTGCCCCCCGTTTACGGGAACGTATTTAGCATAATGGTCCTGTGGCCGAGAGGCTAGGCTCAGGTCTGCAAAACCTGCTACAGCGGTTCGAATCCGCTCGGGACCTCAACAAAAAGAGGCTGACTTGTCAGCCTCTTTTTTTATTCCCTGCCAATTGTTACGATTCCAAGGAATTCACAACTTTTTTTGACTGTGGAGTTGAAGTTCGTGCTTTCTGAACCAATATTGCAATTCATTATTAAAACCAAAATTCATGAAAAAACTCTTACTTTCCTTGGTTGCAGCTGTGATGGCCCCTGTGTTGTCTTGGTCGCAACTTGCTCCGGGCTCTTTCGGCCAGGATTTCACCATCACCGATCAGTTCGGTGAAACTCACAATTTGTATAGCTATCTTGACCAAGGATACACTGTATTCTTGGACGTTTCTGCTACATGGTGCGGTCCATGCTGGGGGTACCACACCGGTGGTGCTTTAGATGAAGTGTATATCAACCATGGCCCTGTGGGCGCGCCAGGTGTTTCTGCTACTACTAGCGACGATGTAATGGTAATCTGGATTGACGGTGATGGCACTACAACGGATGCTGATATGGCAGGTACCGGATCTGCTACTCAAGGTAATTGGTTGAACCCATCAGGAACTCCTATTGACTTCCCAATGGCAAACCCTGCAGCATCAACTGCTGATCAAATTAACACAGACTACGCGATTGCTTATTTCCCAACAATCTATCGCATTTGCCCAAATCGTATCGTTACAGAAGTAGGTCAATTGGGTGCAGCAGATCTGTATGCATCTGTGGGCGATTGCCCAGCTCCAGCATCATTCACTACTGATCCATTGTTGCTTAGCTACAATGGTGATGTTGTTACTTGCGGTGATGTAAACGTTGCTGTAACTATTCAGAACAATGGTCTTTCTCCTCTTACAGCTTGCACTATCACTGTAACAGGTGGTGTTGCTCCTGTGTCTTACGACTGGACCGGAAACCTTTCTACATATGCTATCGCTGAAGTAAACGTTGGTACAGTTACCATGACAGGTGCAGGTAACCTACAAGTTGCTATCACATCTGCTGACGATGATGCTAGCAACAATAGCTACACTGCAGCTATTGGTTTTGCTGACGATGCAACTACGCACATCAAAATGGAAATCACTTTCGACAACTGGCCTGAAGAAGCTTCATGGGAGATTACCAATGAAAACGGAACAGTGGTGGCTAACGAAGCTTACAGCAATGCAAATGCTGATGGTTCTTCAGTTGTTGAGCACGTATACCTTCCATCTACCGGCTGTTACCAATTGACTTGGTTCGATGCTTATGGTGATGGTCTTAATGGCTCTATCTGGGGTGCTACAGACGGATCCGTATTCGTTACCTCAGTTCAGGATAATGGTGATATCGAGTCGGTTCTTTGGGATTATGACGGAAGTTATCAATTCTACGAAGCAGCCGCTAAAGCCAATGTGAGCATTCAGGTGGGCATCGAGGAAGTAGCTTCTTCTGCTGACTTCCGTGTATATCCTAACCCTGCGACAGATCGTGTAACTTTCGACTACACACTTGCTTTAGGCGAGAATGTGGTAATCGAATTGGTTGATATGGTTGGTAACATTGTAAAGGTTCAGAATCTCGGATACATGGCTGCAGGTGCTAACCAAAGCCAAATCACATTGGATGGTATCGCTTCTGGTATCTACATGGTGAACTTTAAAGCTGGTAACAGCGTGTCAGTTTCTAAATTGACCGTTAAGTAATCTGCTTTCAGAATATTGAAGAAGGCCGCCCCTCTAGGGCGGCCTTTTTTATTCCGCGGGTATTCCTGTTTGATCCAGTAAATAAACGAGCGCAGACATTGCCGCGGCGCCTAATTCCAATTCACGCTTGTTGACGTTTTCAAAGCGATCATTGTTTGTGTGATGATAATCAAAGTAACGTTGTCCATCGACATGCAAACCGAAAAGTGCAATTCTATCATCTTTTAGCGGTCGAATATCTACCCCACTGCCCCCTCTGCGGAAACGAAATAAGTTGTAGGGTTCTAGCAGTGGTAGCCAAGACTGCGCAATCTCATATTGCTTATCACTGATATCGCAGTTGAATCCAACCGGTGTAAATCCCCCACCATCGCTTTCCAAAGCAGCGACGTGTACAAGACCTTTTTCTTTGCATATGCGCGCATATGTTTCACCGCCATCATTTCCGAACTCCTCGTTGATAAAGAGAACAGCCCGAATGGTCCGTTTCGGCTTATAGCCAATGGCTTTGAGAGCGCGAATCATTTCGATTGATTGAACGATGCCTGTACCATCATCGTGCGCGCCTTCTCCTATATCCCATGAGTCGAGATGGCCGCCCACTGTGATGTATTCGTCCGGAAACTCTGTACCGCGGATTTCCGCCACAACATTGGCTTGCATAGTTCTTTCAAAGGCTTCGCAGCTGAGTTGAACACTGAACTTTAATTGAGGGTCGTTCTTCAAATCTTGGCTCAATTGGCGTGACGCAACCGAGCTCAGGGCGGCGGCAGGGATTCGCTTAACACCTTCCTCGTAATTGGTGGCACCGGTATGGGGGTAGTTGTCGTCGGCAAGTGTAAGTGAACGTATTAGACAAGCTACTGCTCCAAGTTTGGCTGCTTCACTTGGCCCTTGTCCACGAATGGGATAACCACCTCCGTATGCTGCTCCTGTATTGATGAGCGTTGCATCGAGTGGTTTGTTGAAGAATACAATTTTGCCTCGCACCTTTTCTTCACCAAGTGCTTTTAGTTCATCGAAACTTTTTACTTCTATTACCTCGGCTGTAATGCGCTTGCCATCAGTTCCCACTGAACCACCAAGGGCTGTCAAGGCTACCTCTTTCTGTTGGCCCGAGGCCGTATATCCGCCAAATTCAAAACTGCCTCTTGTCCAATGCGGAACTTCGACCGGCATCAGAAAGACATGGTCGGCGGCAGATTTCTCGAGAGTTAATTTCCCCCAATCAATCGCCTTTTGTGCACTCTCTGACCCGGCAAGGCGGTGGCCAATACTTTTACAGAGATACCGCAAATTTTCATAGCACTCTCCATGCAACATCACCTCGTTGTATAATGAGGCTATCATAGCGGAGTCTTTTGAAGTGTTTTGAATTTGCGTGTACGAGAGTTGAGCGAAACTCAGAATGCAGAAGGTGGTGACTAGTTTTTTCATTGCATGTATGAACCGTTGTTAATGTCGATGCCCTGCCCGGTCATGGATGTTTGCTGATTGGAAAAAAGAAATGCTACCATCGCAGCAATTTCTTCCGGTTGAGAAATTCTGCCAAGCGGAACGTAACTCATCTGCCGCTCGAATTCGGCCGTATAGGATTCGCCACCGCGGTCGGCCAATTTTTGTATCCCAGCTTTTGCCATTTCAGTTTCAACCCAACCGGGGCATAATGCATTTACTAGTATATGTTCGTTTGCCAATTGAACAGAAAGTGAACGTGTAAGTCCCAGCAAACCGGTTTTGGCCGTGCAGTAGCCAGTGTAATTAGGCACACCAAATCGGGCAAGACAAGACGACGTAATGACTATATGCTTAAATGCGTCGGATGATTGTCGCATGAACGGAAGAAGCTCCATAATAGTCACGTAAGTGCCGGTGAGATTAATACTGATGATTTCCTCCCAGCGATCTTCAGGTCCATAGTGGTTTTCTCCGCCTACGCCTGCATTGGCGAAAATGCCGCACAAATTGGTGCTGTCATCGAAGTGCTTGGCAATTGCATGTTGCCATGCTACTGCATCGCGCATATCGATGGGGGCGACACTATGATTGGATGGGTGCTTGAGTAATGAGTGAGTTTCTTCTAATGCAGCCGGTGTGCGACCTACAAGAAGTAGTTTTACCTGCGGATTTTGAGAAAGAAGCTCTGCTGTCGCTCTTCCCATTCCGGAGCCTGCTCCGGTGATTACGTATGTTTTTTTCATAGTTATTTCGAGAGGCCAATGTACAAGTCTCAGAACAATCGTTAGTGAATTCGGTTGTGTTGCTTTTCCATGATTGTATAAACAACGTCACGCTTAGCTTTGCAGAGCAATCGAATTATGAAGTACAATCTGAGTGAAATAACGGAAGTCATCCGAAACCGTCGCAGTATCGCGCCTGAAAAGTTTTCTTCTCGTAAAGTGCATCGTGAGCAAATCGAGTTGATGCTGAATAATGCCATTTGGGCTCCTACTCACGGAATGACTCAACCTTGGCGTTTTCGTGTCTATTTGGATGAGGGCTTGAATGCATTGCGTCATTTCATTCCGGATTTGTACAGAAAGGTTACTCCAGTGGAAAAATTCAATCAGGCAAAGTTCGACCGCATGGCGCTGCGTCTGGAGCGTGCCTCAGCTGTGGTGGCCATTTGTATGCATCGCGACCCTAGCGGAAAGATTGATGAGATAGAAGAGATCGAAGCGGTGGCATGTGCAACACAAAATCTCATGTTAACCGCTACAGCCTATGGACTCGGCACATTCTGGTCGACTCCTAAATTGTTGAGTCATACGGACTGTCATCAATTTATGGATTTGAATGAAGGTGATCGTTGTTTGGGCTTGGTCTATGTCGGTTATCCCGAAGGTCAGTGGCCTGAACAGCACAGGAAGCCATTGGAGTATATAACGACATGGATAACGAATAACGAGTGATTTGTTCTCCTAGATACCTTGCTGTGTTGTTCTTGCTTGTAGCGGGATCGCTAAGCATTGCGCAAGTAAATGTTACTACACTTGGCATTCAGTTGAAGCCAATGGTTCCAAGCAAGTACTTCGGCACGGGTACCGAAAATGTTGAGGTAGAAGATTTGAAGGTGGACTTTCAGCCAAATATGGGACTCAATTTTGGCATGGTGGTTCGAAGAGGAATTACCCGCAACTGGAGCTTTGAGTCGGGTATTTGTATGGTGCAACGCAATTTCACTTTGCACTTTAATCATCCAGAATTGTTAGAAGAGAAGCAATTGAGGTTTCGGTATATCTGCTATGAAATACCGCTCCAGGCCATGGTTTTCGTTAAACTGACCGATGAAATCTTTATGAATGCAAGTGCAGGTTTTTCATTGGATTTGTACCCAAGCAATGTTGAATCTTCTGAATATGAATTTCGTGACACACTCCGTTTTGACTTCTATCAAAAGACGTATAAGAACAGTTGGATTCAGTCGGCATTGCTGGCTAATTATGGTTTTGAATGGCGCACTCCCGACAATGGTTACTTTTATTTGGGAGCGTCTTATCACCGGCCCTTTCAGGAAATTGGAACCACGCGAGTTTTATTTCAGCTGGATGATGATCCAATCAATGCCTTCGCTCGTTTAGGGGGCAATTACCTTACTGCCGACTTTCGATATTTTTTTCATGAAAAGCCCGAAAGACGCTCCAAAAAGAAGTCAGAGCCGTAACCTTTTTCGTTTGCCTGGTGTATACAGGAACGAAAACTGACTTAAACAATGAAAAAGACTATTGCTATTCTGGCTTCGATGCTCTGTATTCACTGGGCTGTAGCACAATCGAAAGTAAAAACATTCACCTTTCAAGGAAACGTACTCGAATTAAACCTGCTTGATTCTTCGGAAAAGGGCGTAATGGGCATTCCTATTGAAATCTGGTCGGGCGAGGAGTTGGTTGCTACCGAAATGTCGGGCCCTAAGGGAAAATACAGCATCAATTTGCCACGATATTCGGTGTTTACTCTCAAATTTGGCAAAGCGCCCTATGTGACCAAAGTAGTACAAATTGATACGAAAGGTTTTGAAAGGGCAGCTGATTTGGCAATTGTCAATCTTGAACTTGATATCAGTTTATTTAAGGATCGAGGCTACCTTGGGATGAATTTCATGAATTACACTCCTGTTGCAATGGCCAAATTCAATAAGCGAAGTGGGAAGCTGGAGTGGAATATGGACTATGCACAAGATGTAAATCAGCGATTGAACGGTGTATTAGTAGCTAATGGCAAATAACCAATACGTGTTGAAAACGAATAGAATGGCGCCTTTATGACGGGCGCTTTTTCTTTTTCTTTATGGTATGAGAAACTATGTTTTGTTGCTAGTGCTGTCGCTCGTTGGTTTAAACCTCGAAGCTCAGTTTCGCAAAGTGACTAAATCGGCATCCACTGAGAATCATTTTCATATTAGTGGTGTTATCTATAACCTCGATTTCGCAACAAGCAATGAAACTGCTGCATCGCATGCTCAAGTAGTGGTGTATCAAAATAAAGAGCTTTATGTTGCTTTTTTTGGCGGGGCTGACGGTTTGTATTCTTTCTACTTACCTGTGGGTTTCGAATATGAGGTGTGGTTCGGGGGTTCCGCTTTCGTGAATAAGAGAGTCTTTATCGATGCTACGCAATTGCCCGAAGAGAAGAAGCCCCGCGATGTAACCCTCGATATTTTATTATTCAGAGTAGTTGAGGGTATTGACTTTTCCGTGCTAGATGAGCCCTATGTCCGCATAGCCTATGATCCTGAATCAGATCAAATGCGAATCGATGAGGAATACACCCGAAAGCGAAAAATAGAACTAGATAGAATCATTAAGAAAGCAAAGAAACTATTGCAGTCTGCCAAGGGTTAATAAGGTCTATTGCTCTAATTTCGCCACGCAAGAATTAATAGAAGGACGGTGGCTAACGAATCAAAACCGGAGAAAAAGAAAATCTCCAAACAATCATTTTTGAACGCCCTGAGTGTATTCAGGTATATCAAACCTCATAGTTTTCTTTTCACAATTGGGATTCTTTTATTGGTTGTTTCCGGTTTGCTTGTTATTGTCATTACAGCTTTACTTGGCCAATTGGTAAGTCCCGATTCTTCCGCAGAGTTCACCGGAGGGGCATGGGCTCACTGGATTCCAACAGGTGCTGAATGGGGCGGAACTTCAAAGGTTCTTGCTGCGCTAGTTGCATTGCTTATAATCCAAGGTGTTTTCTCATTTTTTCGCGTGTATATTTTTTCATATGTAACTGAAAATGCCATGTTGGCTTTGCGACGTGATGCCTACTCAACCATCATCCGAATGCCTATGCAGTTTTTCAATGAGCGCAGAGTGGGTGACTTGTCGAGCCGACTTTCAAGTGATATCACCACAATTCAAGAGACCCTTACCATAACCCTCGCCGAGTTTATTCGACAAACAGTCATTATTGTTGTGGGTATAGGTTGGCTTGTTTCATATTCCTACAAGCTCACATTGGTGATGCTTTGCACGCTTCCGGTTATCATCATTGTAATGGTTATTTTCGGAAAGTACATTCGGAAAATTGGAAAAAAGACTCAAGATAAAGTTGCTGAAAGCAGTGTCATTGTCAATGAATCGCTGACGGGAATTGTCAACGTGAAAAGCTTCGCTAATGAAGCGTATGAGACGAATCGTTTTGGCGAGAGTATAACCGGTATTCGTGAGATCGCTATGCGAAGTGCAGTGTGGCGAGGTATGTTCGGTACATTCATTATTATTTTTTTGTTTGGGGCGCTTGGGCTTGTAATGGGTGTAGGAGCTCACTTGCAAGAAACAGGTGAAATTGGCAAGGACGTTTTAGGCAAATTTGTTTTCATTACCGGACTTGTAGCCGGATCTATTGGCGGGTTGGCAGCGCAAATGGGAACTCTCCAACGAAGCATAGGTGTTATTGAAAGTGTGATGGAGATACTTGATCTCGAGCCCGAGCCGGTTGGCTTGAATCATTCTAAGTCTTTGATACCAATGACGGGGAGGATTGAATTTAAGAATGTTGCTTTTACTTATGCTTCGAGGCAGGATGTAGAGGTTTTGCGGGGTGTATCCTTTCTTGCTCCGGCAGGTAAGCATATTGCATTAGTAGGTTCATCCGGTTCTGGTAAGTCGACCATTGCCTCTTTGATTCAACGATTTTACATTCCGACCAGTGGCGAGATTCGATTCGATGAGAGACCCGCAGCCGAGTTTGCTCTCACTGACTTAAGGCGTCACATGGCCTTTGTGCCGCAAGAAGTAATTCTTTTTGGAGGAACTATTTACGATAACATTGCCTATGGAGCTCCGGGTGCAAGTGAAGATGAAGTGCGCGAAGCGGCGAGAAAGGCAAATGCACTCGATTTCATTGAAGCATTTCCGGATAAGTTTCAGACGGTTGTAGGTGAGCGAGGCATTCAGCTTTCAGGTGGTCAGAGGCAGCGAATCGCGATTGCACGAGCTGTTTTGCGCAATCCCACCATATTGATTCTCGACGAAGCCACGAGCTCACTCGATAGTGAGAGTGAAAGATTGGTGCAGGATGCACTCGAAAAACTAATGGTAGGGCGCACTTCCATTGTGATAGCCCATAGATTATCTACGATTCGAAAGGCAGATCAAATTGTTGTGCTTGATCAAGGCAAGGTGCAGGAAACCGGAACGCACGATGAACTCATGAGGGCAGGCGGATTATACAAGCGCTTGTGTGAGTTGCAGTTTGATCAGGAATAGCCCTGTTTACAAGTCAATTCTTCCTGATTTACCTCAGAACTTCTTAGATTTGGAGGATAGAATTTTTGTACATGAAGAAAAGAGCCCTTATCACCGGGATTACCGGGCAGGATGGTGCATACCTAGCTGAGTTGCTTTTGAGCAAAGGCTATGAAGTGCACGGTGTAAAGCGTCGTAGCTCCTTATTTAATACCGACCGCATTGACCATCTCTACAAGGATCAACATGAAAGGGGCGTTAATATGTTTTTGCACTATGGCGATTTGACCGATAGCACGAACCTCATTCGACTTGTTCAAGAAACTATGCCCGATGAAATTTATAATCTCGCAGCACAAAGCCATGTGCATGTTTCGTTTGAAACGCCTGAATACACCGCTAACGCGGATGCCACAGGTGCACTGCGCTTACTCGAGGCGATTCGAATTTTAGGTCTGGAGAAGAAAACTAAGTTCTACCAAGCTTCTACGAGTGAGCTCTACGGTAAAGTAATGGAGGTTCCTCAGTCGGAAGAGACGCCATTTTACCCGCGCAGTCCTTACGCAGTAGCCAAGCTTTATGCATATTGGATTACCCGCAACTACCGAGAGGCATATGGCATGTTTGCATGCAACGGAATATTGTTCAATCACGAATCACCCTTGCGGGGTGAAACTTTCGTTACGAGAAAAATTACACGTGCTGTAGCCAAAATAAGCATGGGCCTGCAGGATAAGTTGTATTTGGGTAATGTCGATGCTCAGCGCGACTGGGGCCATGCCCGTGATTATGTGGAAGGCATGTGGATGATGATGCAGCAAGACGAGGCGGATGATTATGTGCTCGCAACAGGAGAAACTCATAGTGTGAAACATTTTTGCAATCTTGCTTTTGCACACGTGGGTATTACACTTGAATGGAAAGGGACTGGCGCAGATGAAAAGGCACACGACGCGAAGACAGGTAAAGTTCTTATTGAGATAGATCCCAAATATTTCCGCCCAACGGAGGTTGATTTACTAATAGGCGACCCCACTAAGGCGCGAACCAAGTTGGGTTGGCAACACAAGCATACTCTCGAGCAACTGGTAAACGACATGGTAAAGGCCGATGTTGAACTGTTTAAGCGAGATCGTTACTTGCTGGAAGGTGGTCACAAGGTGTTGAATTACCACGAATAATTATCTCGGTCGATTAATCGTTTTTTGCATCTAACCTTGGCTCAAAAGAAATCCATTCCCTATGAAATGTTACGTCCGTTTGTTTGGACGGGCATTCACTTTTTTTTTAGAAGAGTGGTAGTTGCAGGTGCCCATAGAATTCCACACGACAGACCAGTAGTGATGGTAGCGAATCATCAAAATGCGCTTCTTGATCCTGTTGTGTTATGTGTTTCAACAAATACTCAATTACACTGGCTAACGCGGGCTGACGTTTTCAAGAATCCTCTGGTAAACAGATTTCTGCGACGCATCAATATGCTTCCGGTTTATAGAGAACGCGACAGGGTTGCTAATCTGCACGATCGCAATAATGAGATTTTTCGACTATGCTATGAGCGCATGAAGAATGGTGCTGTGATCGGTATTTTTCCCGAAGGAACACATCGAGGAAAGAAACAGTTGGTGCCGCTTAAAAAGGGGTTGGCGCGTTTAGTCATTGGCGCATATGAAGCAGGAGTGCGTGATTTATGCATTTTACCGGTTGGCCTAGATTACGAAAGTTTCTACGAGCCGCAGAAAAATCTGCTTGTGAAATTCGGAGAACCGATTGAAGTAGATGTTTTTCTTGAGAAGCAGGATGTTACGCATGCGAAACTCCACATGGAGATTACTGAGGTTGTTGATGATGCTTTGAGAAAGCTCATGATACACATTGATAGCGATGAGGTACATGCTGAAATTCTAGCGTTGAAGCCTTTGGTTGATGAGCGTTTGAAAGGTGAAACTCTTATGAAGAAATATGAAGTGTTTCATGCTGTAGCTCGCGAACTTGATGTGAAAACGGAGTATCATTCGTTTTTGAATCATGAGGTAAACCAATACAGAACAGGATTGCATCAATTGAAGATTGACGAAGAGATGTTTTCCAGTCAACCTGGATTCATGAGTGTATTGTTTTTCCTCCTCGGTCTTCCTTTGGCTATATTTTCGGCGCTTGTGTTCTGGCCATTACAGCTATTTACGGAGCGCTTCGTCCACACTGTTATCAAAGACACTCTATTCCGAAATTCTATACGGATTTCATTCTGGACATTCATTACTCCCATTTATCTATGCGCAGTTTATGGTTTACTGCGTTTGGCCGGTATCGAATCTGACGCGGCAATTTGGTTGTGGCTTTCTGTACCGGCCGGACTAATTACCTTACCCTGGTGGCGCAATGTTAAACACCTAGCGCATGCATTTCGAGTAAGAAAAATGCGAGAAACTGATGAGTTTAAAGATTGGATTACGAAGAGAGAAAGAGTCATAAACTGGTTGAATAAAATTCCTTATTTGAGAATCGATGTTTAAAAGAATAAATGGCCTGCAGCATATTGGTGTCGCAGTAAGTAACATGGATGCGTCCTTGCGATTTTACCGTAAGTTTTTTGGTCTTGACATACCTTTTTTTGATAGTGTTCAGCCTGCACCGCTTATGGATGTTTATACGCGAAATTCAACCATTACGAAGCGAGCCAGCATGATAATGAATCTCCAAGGTGGTTGCGCAATTGAAGTTATTCGTCCTACATCATTTGAGCCGGTTAAGGCAAAAAACCCGGTAGAGATTGGCGATTTGGGGATCTTTATAACTCAGGTGAAATGCAGAGATATTCATGCTTCGCATCGCTTTTGTAAAGAGCAAGCTGCAGGTGGTTTAACTTCTATTCAACAAGATCCGCTGGGCAGGGAGACATTTTATATCGAAGATCCGGATGGAAATATCTGGCAGTATTTGCAAGGTGATTCGTGGTATACCAATAGTGGTCATCATAGTGGTGGTGTTTTAGGATGCACAACGGGTGTTTCAGATATGGATCGTGCTCTGAAATTGTACACCTCCTTGCTGGGGTTTGATGAAGTAGTTTTCGATAGCACAGGAGTTTTTGCAGATTGGGCAGAGTTACCGTCCGGAAAGCAATCCTATCGCCGTGTATTGCTTACTCAAAAGAACCAGCCGGGTGGCGGTTTTGCCAAAGTAACCGGCAAAACCTATATAGAACTTGTTCAAGCCCTCGACCGCAAGCCAAATTTCATTTTTGAAGATCGTATTTGGGCTGACACAGGATTTGCTCATATTGGATTTGATGTAAAGGGCATGAAGGCCTTGGGTGAGGACTTGGCAAAGGCCGGTTACGGCTTTACGTGCGATAGCAGCAATGCGTTGAGCATGGGTAACACGAAGGTGCATTGCACATACATTCACGATGATGATAGAACGCTTATTGAAATGATTGAGGTTTATAAGGTTCCTATCATTGAGAAGTGGGGTGTTTTTCTGAATGTAGAAAAGCGTGATCCATTGAAACCACTTCCTGATTTCATGTTGAAAGCTCTTCGGTTTTCACGAATTAAGGATCGTGACTAACGAGCTGATTGTTTGCGAAGTATTTTCTCGAAAATTGCCGGGAAGAATCGGCGAAGTTTAAGTCCAAGTAGTTCTTTGCCGCCTATGCCGAATTCTGTTTTACCGGCTGCGACTCCTTTCAATATCTGCCGAGCGCAAATTTCTGTGCTTAAGCCGTTAGCTTGATTGTTGTCCATCTCACCTGTCGAATCTCCTTTTTCGTTGAGCGCGTGCTTCGAAATTTCACTAGCAATGAACCCTGGTGTGAGAAGTGTGATTTTGATATTGAATGGCTCCACTTCCATGCGCATGGAATCATAATATCCGTGCAATGCATGTTTCGCTGCGGCGTAGGCCGAACGCAGATAAAATCCCCATTTGCCCATCAAACTAGAGGTAATGACTATGTGTCCGCCGCCATGCTCTTTCATGTGCAACGCCATGGCTCTAGATAACATCACGTTGCTAAAGAAGTCTATTTCCATAACGCGCCTTACTATTTCCATATCCGTATGCAAGGCCTCTGCTCTCTGACTGATGCCTCCGTTATTAAAGAGAATGTCGATACGTTCATGGCGAATTAGGCACTCGCGTATAGCTTTATTCACGGATTCAACTTCCGCAAGATCGATAGGCAGGATATCAATCTTATCCGGATTCGAGCACCCCTTTCTAACTCGTTCCAATTCTGAAGTTCGTCGGGCGGATAGGATGAGATGGGCTCCGAATTCGGAAAGAGCATAAGCCAAGGCTTCTCCGATGCCAGAACTGGCGCCGGTGATCCAAATTGTCTTGCCATTAAAGTAACTTTTCAATGCCTTAATTTTAACCTCGAATTACGGCAGCGAATATCGGTTGTGCGAGCTATTCTTTTTGCATGGGTTAATAATCTATTAACCTTGTCATAACTTGAATGCGCTTGCTTTGTCACGACAAAAGCGGCTGTAATACAACACACATGAGCAGGCAAAAAATTCTCTTAGTTGATGACGAACCGGATATCCTTGAGATGATTGGATTTAATCTGGAACGCGAAGGATTCGAGGTTTTCACAGCTCCCAACGGTCGTAAGGCCCTCGAATTGGCTCGTATGCATTTGCCTGATCTAATTCTGCTCGATGTGATGATGCCCGAGATGGACGGTATGGAAACGTGCCGAGAATTGCGTGATGATATCCGTCTCAAGAATACAATCATTGCATTTTTAACTGCGCGAAATGAGGACTACAGTCAAATAGCCGGATTCGATGCAGGCGCCGACGACTACATTTCAAAACCTATCAAGCCTCGAGTGCTTATTTCACGAGTCAAGGCGTTGTTGCGAAGAGGCGTTCCGGTCGCTGCAGAAGCACCTAAACGTGATCTCTCAGGTATTGTTATCGATAAGGAACGTTATGTGGTCTACAAAGAAGGTGTAGAGCTTTCACTTCCAAAAAAAGAGTTTGAATTATTGGCTTTGTTGGCTTCACAACCCGGACGTGTATTCACGCGTGAAAATATTCTTTCAAGCGTTTGGGGTAATGATGTTATTGTTGGTGATCGCACTATTGATGTCCATATCCGCAAGCTGCGTGAAAAACTGGGTGATGATTTTTTCAAGACTATTAAAGGCGTAGGGTATAAATTTGAACCGTGAGCTTCATCACTGTTCGAACACCCCGACAAGTTGCGTTAGCTTCGGCATCGCTCATTACCGGTCTTTTGGCCGTTACCTATTTTCTTGTTATCTATTTACTGGAACGCGAGTTTACTTGGATACCGCTATTGATACTACTTGCGCTAGGTTTTTCTATTTCATACGGCATCGTGTTCTATTTTATCGAGCGATTTCTATATCACAAGGTCAAGATTATTTATAAGACAATTCACTCCCTCAAAAGTCAGGGAGACGCTCGAATTAAAATCCAGATGAGCACAGATGTACTCAATGAAATTAATAACGAGGTAGCCGATTGGGCAGATGAGAAGATCCGAGAAGTAAAAGAGTTGCGCAGTGCTGAGAATTATCGTCGTGAGTTCATAGGAAATTTGGCGCATGAACTTAAAACCCCTGTTTTTAATGTCCAGGGCTACATAGAAACACTGCTTGAAACCGATTTGGATGATGCGCAGCTCAATCGGAAGTTTTTAGAAAAGGCAAATGCAAGCTGCGAGCGCCTAACGGATCTGCTCAAGGACTTGGATCAAATCGCTAGTATTGAAAGTGGAAATATGCCCCTTGAGTTAACTCGTTTTGATGTTGTTGAGTTGGTAAGGCAAACCATTGAATTAATCGAGAATCAGGCGGTTGATCGTAACATCACGTTGAGGTTGGGTCAGGCTGCGGAAAAACCCATTTGGGTAGAAGCAGATCGAAAGCGGATACAACAGGTTTTCATCAATCTACTCATGAATAGCGTTGTGTATGGCAAAGAAGGTGGCGAGACACGAGTGCGTTTCTATGATATGGAAGATAATGTCCTCATAGAAATTGCTGATGATGGTTTAGGAATAGCCATGGAACACTTGCCCCGTATTTTCGAGCGATTCTACCGAGTAGACAAAAGTCGCTCTCGCAATGAAGGAGGTTCAGGCTTAGGCTTGGCTATTTGCAAACACATTGTCGATAGTCACAACCAAAGTATTTCCGTTAGAAGCACAGAAGGTGTTGGAAGTACGTTTGCTTTCACCTTGAAAAAATCGGGATCATAATCCGGCCCAGTCAGGTCTTACAAAGAAATTGTCTCGTTTTTCATCGCCGATTGTCGTTTGTGGTCCATGACCGGAATAAACAACATAGTCGTCTGGCAGAGCATACATCTTTGTTTGAATGGAGTGTACCAAATCTTGCGCATTGCAACCCGGTAAATCCACCCGACCTACACTCCCTTTAAATAGCACATCGCCGGAAAACACAACCTTTTCTTCGTGACATACAAATGCGACATGACCAGGAGCGTGACCCGGAACAAAAAGCACTTCCAATGATATCTCACCCACTGATATCAATTGATGTTCTTCTATTGTTTTAGCCGGCAATAAACTGGGTCGATAAGGTATTCCAAACATCAGACTGGTTGCTGATGCACGCTCAATTACCGGGATTTCCAAGGCATGGCAGTGCATTTCGATGGAGTATTTTTCAGCTACTGCTGAATTACCCAAAATATGATCGAGATGGCAGTGAGTGTTCAGAATAATACGTGGCGCCAGCCTCTCTTCTTCGATATAGTCGAATAGAATAGAATCTTCTGAGGCATCCGTCATGCCGGGATCGATAATGACAGCATT
>Ga0315908_10001324_pt1 | contig 18693 bp, 10 predicted proteins | sample LakEriMetagenome_12_FD_203520 | JGI IMG/M metagenome (GOLD analysis project Ga0315908, IMG submission 203520) | Freshwater fungal communities from buoy surface, Lake Erie, Ohio, United States - Buoy 4 MA124 | ecosystem: Environmental > Aquatic > Freshwater > Lake > Lake biofilm | place: USA... | reverse complement strand
AAAAGAAAATTTACTTTAGGATTATCATCATAAGTAAATATAAAAGCTTCAATTAATTTGTCTTGATTATCTTTATCACATAAAGTTATTTTAATATTTAAAATAATATCACATTCTCTTTAACAGCAAACTATGACTTCTTAATTAAAATTATGCCTTTAATTAATTATATATTTAATTAATTACTGTTTGGAACAAATTCTACAAAAATATTTTAAATCATTAATTAATGATTTACTATGAATTTAAAATATTTTACATATTATATTAAACTGCTAATCAAAATTTGTTTAGATTCTTTTCTTAGTTAAGTCATATATTTCTTCAAAAAGATTTTATTATTGATTTTCATATTTTATTTTAACAACTGAATGTAAATTATTTTTAATAGCTTGTTCAATATTTTCTTTTCCTTAACTATCATAATATATTTTATCACTAATTATATCCATATATTCTTAAGAATATTTAAGGGTGTATTTATAAAACTAGTAAAATTATAAATTATCAATGAAATAATTAGGTATTTTTATGACAGATGAATATTAATTCAAAATTAATTTTTTTTATTTATCAATATAATTTATTGATCTAAATTGATAGACTGATTAGATTTAAAAATCAAAATCAAGAACTTAAACATAAAATAAATTATTAGCTGAATCTTCCAAAGTAAGAGTTACTATTTAAGTGATTTAAGTATTATTAATATGTATTACTTTAAGAATCATATCAAAGTCAGTATATTTAACTCTTGTTTCATCAATATCATTGGATCCTTATAAACTCATTTCTCTTAATGAATGATCAGTAAAAAATTGATAACTAAAACATCTCAAAGCATTAATATTTTAAATTAAAATATCGTTTGCTTCATAATCTTCTTCACTATCTTTTTAAATGACATTCCATTCATCTTATAAATTACCTCTATATCCATTCATGATGTAAAATCTGCTGTATTTCTTAAAATTCTTACATTTTAATTCTCATTAATTCAATCCAATAAAATCAAAAAAAGAAAAATCATACCTCTTTAAATATATTATATCTCCTATATTTTTTATATTAGGTGCATCTTCTAAATTTTTACTAAAAACAAATACATGAACATATCTTTTTGTTAATATTTCTTCATTTTATATTATTGTATTGATATTCCAAGATTAGTCTATTATTTTTAATTTTGTCACATAATCCTCAGAATTATTAATATTAAATTTTTCTCATAAATTTTTGGATTGTTTTTTTCTCTTTGAACAAGGATAAAATTTTCAGGTTTCAAAGAACTAATGAATTTAAAGTTTTAGTTTATTATAAGTGAGCAATAAAATTAATTTTATATAGATAAATACTTACTAAAATAATTTTTAATTTATATTAAGAAACTAAAAAATTAGATAATATCAGAATAGATAAATTATAATAATAATATTAATAAAAATACTGATGACAGATAACTAGAATTAAAAAAGATAAAAAATAATTAAATTTGAAAAAGATAAGCTTATAAACCTTTATGTAGAAATAAAGATAGAGGATTTATAGTTTAGTAAACAGCAAAAAGTAAAAATTAGTGAAAATAATCTTTTATATATTGTAAACAATTCCTAACATCCTGATAATTATAAGAAATTTTAACTTGATAGATTAAAATGTTCTAATAATAATATTAATAATATTAACAACAATGTAAAAGGTATAAACAAAGATAAATAAGTAAGTAAAAAATATATCTAAAAAGATAAAATAATGGATGAAGACTAATATTGCAAATAATTAGATGAAGAATTAGATAATAAATATAAAAAAAAATTAGTGAATAAAAATTATGAAGATAATGTTGAAATAAATAATGAGGAAGTTGATATAATGGATTTATTATGTGATAATAATATGATTAAAAAAAATAATTACAAGAGTAGAATTGTGAGAGCATGTGAAGAAGAAGAAAATAATAATTATCCCGAGTGGGATGAAATAAACATTGATTAGATTAAATTACAATCTAAAATATTTGAATAGTAATTTATTAATAATACTAATTAACATTTTGATAAATAAAATAGGTAATTAAACAATTAAGATAATTCAATCTAATACAAGTCAAACTAATAGGAATTACAATAAAATTAATAGTCATAATAGTAATAATAATAATAATAAGAGTTATTATAGTAATAATTTTAAACTAAAATTAATTTAATTAAATAATAATAATTATTATTTTAACAATAATAACAATAATAAGAATAATAATAATAACAATAATAACAATAATAAAAATAATAACAATTATAACTATAATAACAATAATAATAATAATAACAGTTATTATAATAAAAATAATTATAATAAACTTTATTATAACAAGAATATAAACAAGATAATTAAAGTTTATTACAGAATGATATAAATTTTGATTACAAAGAATTGGAAAATTTATTCGACATTAATTAACAACAAAACAATATATAATTATTTTATTTATTTTTGAAAAAAGTTAGTAATTAATAAATGACAGATAAATGCTGGTATTATTTAGATAATAGCAATAATAAATAAGGGCCGTTTTCAACAAATGAAATGGAATTATGGAATAAAAGCTAATATTTAAAAGAAAATTTATAGATAAGTTGGAATCAATATATGGAATATATAACAATAATATAATTCAGAAATTAACCTTAAAAAATACTTAAGTTATTATTAATTCATAATCCTAAATTATTTTAACAAATTATAATTATCTAAAATAATAATAATTCAGCTCAGAAATAATTGTAATAAAATAGTGTTTTTCAAAAACTATTAAAGCTTGTTCCTTAATAAAACACTTTTAGTAGTCAAAATAATATAGCCACTATAAAGACTCTTAATGAAATAGAATCAGATTCAAAATAAAATCAATAAAATACAAACACATAATAGGCAAATGGTGTAAATTAATAGTAAAAATAATAATAATATCAATTATAAGATCAGTAAAACTAAAAATAAGAGAAAGAAACATAATAATATTAGCTTTAATAATAATAATAACATCAACAAAATATTTAATAAAAGTTGAATTTCATCAAGCAATAGTAAATTTTAAATTAATAAAAATCTAATCATAATCAACAAGTTATTTATGGTGCCCCTTCAAGTAGTGTTGATTATTATTAATAAAAATAACTCTAAAATAATTGTCAGAAATAAAAACAAATGAATCCTATCCAAAATTTGAGCCTGGTTTAATTGAAATCAATGTTAGGAATAAATTAATAATGATAAATATTTTTTAAATGAAATAAAATATTTTTTTATTATAGTCTTCATAAACTAGATTAAGGTTCAAACAATAAATCAAAAAATTATGAATAATCTAAACTATTCATAAATTAAGGAGTTTCTCCTTGTAACTTGATTCAATAATACTTTTTTTATTCTACTTAGTATTTTGAATACTAATCATAATAGAATTAAAGTTCCTATTTAAATTATTCATTAATTTCTTATTGCAAACTTTTTTTTAAACTAAATGCTTAATCCCCTATCAATAACCAGGTATTATCCTTGCTATTAAAATGAAAAAGGTAAGGAAACCGAGAGATATTCTAAACCACAGGATTATTAATAAAAAAAGACTTTTTTTTTTAATCCTCTAATTTTTCTAAATATTTTTCGATATTTTTCACATTTATAAGTTTACTCAAAATCTTTATAATAAAATAAATAGGAGGTGAAAAATCCATGGTTTTATCTTTAAATTCCTTTAAACAATCTGTAGGAGTTATCCATTTGTATTGATCTGATTCTTCTTTGCTAATTATCAAATCATTCAGATTGTTCAAATCATCAATTTGAAAACTTTATAAGTATTTGTTATAGTTTTTTAAGTTATTTTTTTCAATCAAAATCAAAAACTAATTATCATACCTTTATTTAAAATGTTAAGGAGTCACTATTCTAATAACTTCCTTTAATTAGTCAAAATCTATTAATTATTTATTCACTAAATAATCAAAATTATTTTCTACTAATTAAAAATCTTTATCAAATATATTATTTGATATTATTAATCCAGTTTCTTCAAATAATTCTCTAGTTGCAGTGAATTTATTCAAACTTTATTAATATTCATCTTTATTTTAATGTTTAATATATTAATCATCCTTTTTTTCTATTTTTCCTCCAGGAAAAGAAAACGTATTAGAGAAGCTCATCCCTAATTTTCTCTTTAATAATAAAATATAAACCTTTCTCTCAATTTCTCTAACCAAAATAATTGAAGCAGACTTATTAAAATACTATTTTTTAATCATAAAATATAATATAATTAAAAAATAAAAGTATATAATAATAAACAAAATAATAAATAAAATAATTCATTTATTAATAATTTATTTAAGTGCCTACATATTAGCAATATTTTTACTATTTGACTTTAAAAAAGGCTTTAAACTTAACAAATAATTCTCATAACAAAACTCAGCCTATTTCCTCTTACTTTAAGTTTCAACAAAAGCAACAACAGGTTCTATAGGATCATCTTTCAAATAACTCAAAAACATTAAAAACAATTAACAAGTACCAGGAGCTCTATGACATCCTGCAATACAATAGAACATGACTTTTCCTCCCTTACTAATTGCATTATAAACCCATGATAACATCTATTAAACTTTATCATGTTTTGTCTTTTATTCTTATTAAGATCCATACATAGACGATCTTTATTCTGCTATATTAAATCTAAACATGTTTTAAGGTTTAATTAAATCATGTTTTGGAAATGCTACATCTCCTGTGCAATTCACGCAATGAGTTATACCTAATTCTTAAGCGTGTTTTTTGTTTTCTAAACCAGATAGAGACCCCAAAAATATATTTTCTCGAATTTCTGATATATCTTTATATATATAGTCCATGTCATCATCATATTTGTATTTGTCTACTTTTTTTAGCAATTCATCCAACTTTTTATTATAATTCTCCATTTCTTAATTTAGAAGTTTCTATAAATTTATTTAAATATATTCATCTATATATTATTAAGTGTAATTATATCTTAAAAGCAATTAAAAAAAATAATTTATTAATTCATTATTTAACTTAAATTTATATAATATGAAAAACTTATTTAAAGAATTGAAACTGTTTGTGTTAGATCAGATAGACTAATACGGCAAACAAGCAATTGAGAAAAAAAAAGAATTAGAAGAAGAATTAAATTATCAAACAAAAAGTCCTGATTTACTATAATTAGAAATAAAAGGAGTGGAAGGATCGTAAGTGGAATCAGTACATGCTCCTCTATAAAGTGTTGCAAAAAAGTAACAATTATTAATGATGAATTTGAAGCAAGGAAACGAAAAACAAAAGATAAATATTCTGTAAATTATAGGAGAATTTCAGTATGATTAATTTGATTTGGAAGATTTAACTCTACCATAATTAGGACCATATTTATATAATGACAATAGTATTTATTACGGTTAGTATAATCATGGTATGAGGTAAGGGAGGGGCAAGATTTTCTATCCTAACGGAAGTATTTATGAGGGTTATTTTCTGAATGATAATATTCATGGATGAGGAAGGATCATTGATGTTGATAATAATGTATTTGAGGGATCCATTAATAGGGGGTTATTGAATGGACATGGATCTATTTATGTCAATAATAAGTTTAAATCTAAATTTGTTGTAATTAATCTTTATCATTTTTATTATCATCATCATTATTATGTTATCGTTCTTATTATTATATCAGCATTATTATTATTATCATTATCATTATAAATAAGATCAATATATTATATTTATATATTCATTTTACAATAATTTTTATAATTTTTAAGGGTAACTTTTAAAATAATCTTAAGCATGGATAATGTAAAGAAAAGTGTAAAGATAATTCTCTTTTTAATGGATTTTATGAAAACGGGAGAAAATAAGGAAAAGGTATAATGAGATATGCTGATAATTCTATTTTTGATGGTATTTTCGAAAATGATAATTTTAAAACAGGAAAATATGTATTTCCAAATGGGGATTATTATGAAGGAGAATGGGAAAATAGCAAGTTTAATGGACAAGGAAAATTTGTAGTTGTATCAGAATTTAGTTTGAAAAATGATAAGGATAAAAAGGATTTTTAAGATTATCAAAAAGCAAAATCAATATTAGATATTATAAAGAAAGATAAATAAGGTTAAAAATAAGATGAATAAAATATAAATCAACAATAATAAGATTCAAAAAATGAAAAATAATATAATATTAATTAAGAATAAATATAAAATGAATAATTTCAAAATTAAAATCCATAAATTACATAAATTTATGATTTTTAAAATATGTTTGTTACCGGAAAATTTAAAGAAGGAAAGCTTTTAGTACCAGATTAATAAGATGTCCCACCTTTATTATATGAAAAATTAGATCAAATAGATTTTTAAAAATTAGAATTATTATAAATGAGATAGCTAGTTCTTTAAGTTTCATTAAGTAATTGAATTAATTAAAATTAAAATAATAGTATAAATGTTAACGATAATTCTAATATTTAAAAAAGACAAAGTTTTTAGAGCAGTATATTATCAAATATTTAAGAGTATGAAGAATTTGTAATTCCAGATGAATTTGAAGAAAAAAAAGACATAAACTTAGTAAAAAACAGTATTAGCATTTAAAACATGCATATGGTGAGCTAACCTATTTTAACTTAATAATAACAATCTGTCTATCAAAGTAAATAGAATAGTTAAATATCTTCTAACTAGTTAATCGAATTTAATGCTTTCAAAGAAAAGTATTATACTCCTTATTCTTCAGTATAGGAATTTAGAAGTATTGATAAAAAAATTATCAAAAAAGTAGAGAATAATAGAGTTTATTTTGATTAGAGAGAAGATATTCTTAATATTTATGATAGGGCTAAAAGCAGAAATCAATCTACTTTAAATTAAAAATAATATAATAAATAAATTTTTGAAGAATAGATTAGTGAAATATAAAAAAACAACGATTAAAGTATTAATAATATTTCTTATTAATCTTAAAACTAAGAAAAAAATTAATAGAAAAATAAAATTAATGTCATAGAATAAAATAATGATAAACCAATATTTAGCAATTAAATTGATCTTTAAAAGAAAAATTAATCTGAATTCTAAAGTATACAATCAGAAAAATCTATATTTAAATGATAATATTATAAATTAATATATCATATAAAAATTTTTAGAAAAAATTTTTAAAATAATATTTTATGAAAAGATATAAATTAATAAAATATATATATTAATAAATTAATATTTAATAATAAAAAATATGAAATAAAAAAGATTGATAACTTAATAATAAAGATAGTTTTAGTCTTAAGAATCCAAGGGGTATAGAAGAAATTAGGAATCTGATAATAATAACTAAGAAAATTAATTAATAAAATAATAGTTTAATTAAGATAGCCTTACAAAAAATATTAAATTAATAATGAGAATGTAATTTATTAAAATTATTTTTAGACGGACATATTCTTCAATTAACACAGGAATACTTGCAGGAATTTTTGGTTTATAAGGATTGAATGGGATTATATTTTATGTTTTAATGTTTTTTCTATGTACAATTTTTATAATTTTTAAAACAAAATTTAATATTAGTAAATATTTTGAAAATAAATAAATTTTGATTTCAGGAATTTTCAATGATATTTTATTATTTTTAATGATGTGGGTTATATTTTTTAATATAGTTAATGTTCTATGATTTTTATATAAATTATTTAAAATATTTTTAATTAAAAATATATTTTTATTATCTAAATATACATGTCTTAAATATATTATTATTAATAAATAAAAAATTGATTGGAAATTTCTTATTTAACTAAAATTATTAAAATAATATTAATTAATATTTTCAATAATAAATTTAAAAAAAAACTAGATAAAAATTAAAAATAATATATAAAAAAATATTATTACTTTTGATTTATATATGATTTAGATTTAATTTAATTAGTTTCTGAAAACTTATTAAAATTTAATAACAATTTAATTAATAATTATCTTATTAATCAAATATTTATATTTAAGTAAAACATCTAAAAATAAAAATTCTCAATTTAATATACTTATTTTTTTTAAAATATAAATATTTTTATTTATCAAAATATATTATGGTATAATATTCAAAAAAAAAATGACTGCAATTAAATAATACTTAATATATTACTTTAGTAAAACATATTTAAGATTAATTATCTTTTTCACAATTATCTTAATAATTGTCTTTCTTTTTTTCTTTGATTATTTAATTTAAACATTATTATTTGATTATCATTATTATAATATAGAATATTTTATTTTTAAAGTAATTAATATTAAGATTATTTTTTTGATTCATAATGATCATCATCTAATTCTTTTATTGCTTAATTTTAATTAATAGCAATATTATCTTAAATCTTATTAATAATAATAGAATTTAATAATATATTATAGTTATAATCAGCTTAATTTTTAATCCTTTTATGTTAATATAATCATTGATTAATGGTATTATTATTACTTTTTATTATCTATAACTATTTTCCATTATTCTAAATTTTTTATAAATTTATATTACAATACACGATTTTATTTATTAAAAACTTGTTGATACTATTTACTTATTATTTAGAGAATGACTTATTAATATAATTTTATAAAAAAAATAATATTATAAATATAAATATTTTATAGATTAATATAAATAATTATCAAAATAAAAATATTTAAAAACTATTATTTATTAAAATAAATTATAAAAATTTAATCAACAGAGAATATTTATTTTCTACAAATAAATTTGTATAATTTATTTAATAAATATAATTTTATTATAAAAATTTAAATATTCAAAAAAACTATTTTAAAAATTGATGTTAATATATATTTTTAAAGTATTTTTTATTAAATACCTATTATTAAATATTCTTTATTTATAAGATTTAATAAGAGAATCCGTGGCGCAACGGCAGCGCATCAGATTCCAGACCTGAGGGTTGGGGGTTCAAATCCCTCCGGGTTCACTTTTTATATTTAAAATATATAATATATTTTTACTTAATTTTAGTAAAAACATATATTTTTAATTTATTATTAATTATGAAAATTAGATATATTTTAAGAGAAAAATATTAAATTTAGATTAGATAAAATAAAAAAAATAATATTTTTTACTAAAATAGATTAAAATTTTTTGAACAAAATAAATCTATTGAATAATAATTTAACTTTTAAAATATAATAGAATATTAAGATTAAGATTATTGATTAAATTAATATTAATAAATTTTATAATGAATTTAAAATTAATTAAACATTTAAAACATTTTTAGCATAAATTTAGAGGATATATATAATGAACTATAAAATTTAAAAACTATAATATTAAAATATTCGTTTTAAATAATTTTTGTAAATGACTTATTTTAAAATGAATTGTAATTATTTAAAAAACTTTTAAGTTTACTACAAAATAAAAATAAATAAAATTATCTTATATTTTAATTATTAAGTTTTTTATAGTATTCAAATATAAATGATAATTAAAAAATCTATCTAAAAAATTCAATCGATTATAGCATATAAAATATATATAATTTTTTGTAAAAATATCCTTAAAATACAGATATTTAAATATATACATAACATTTTTTAATAGTTATTTTTGAAAAGTAAATTGAATTGGTTTTAAATAATAAATATTTATTATTACAATATATTATTGATAATTTATATAATTACAATAATTTATAAGATTTAGAAAAAAAAATAATTCTTTACCTCTATTTGATGATAAATATAGATTTTATCAATTAATATGAATACGAAAAGTTCATTTAGCCTTTTATTTAAAATTTTAGTATTTAAATAATTTAATAATATAATTTTACATCTTTTCGAATTTTTATAAAAGTTATATAATGTTTAACTTGTATATTTTAATTACCTAAAAAACTGCCAATTAAATAAAATAGTTTATTTGCTTATTTAATAAATATAGATATTCAAAACTCAGGACTTATAGATTAACTTATTAGTATTATAGATTAAATAATATAAAATAATTAAATAACCGAAAAAGATAAATTATTTATTTTTAGTGAAGTAAATTTATATTATAATTTATAGATTACTTACTTATTAAAAAAATTTTTTAAATTTATTATAAATTTTGATAATGAGGATATTGATTTTATAAATAATATTAATGATAAAATAAATATTTTGATAAAATATTAGAATATTCAAACACAATTAAACTTATTAAAAATAATATATTTACAAATAAATCAATAAGAATAAAATTAACAATTATATAAAATAATAAACAAAAATATTTTGGTTTGTGGAATATATTCTGAAAATTTAAAAATAAATAATTTGACTTTTAAAATAATTATTAGATACTTGTAGATTTGTAAAAGAAATAATCAAATAATTTAATTGATTGATTAAGAATTATTTTATAAAATTTTAAGTAAAATTTATAAAAATTCAGAACCTAATTATTTAATAAATATTTTATTAATTTTAAAAATCTTATTTGAAAACAATTAATAATATTAATTTTATTTTAAAAACTATGATAATTAAAATATTATAAATATATTATTGGAAAATTTTGATGAAAACGTTTATAATTAAAGTTAGTTATTATTAAATGAATTTATAATTTAAAATAATAATTAAAATTATTGAAAAATATATTTATTTTTATAAAATTATAAAATAAATATTTATAATATAGAGATATTTAATAATTAAAATTAAATGCGTAAAGGTATTTTAGATAAGAATACATCTTCAAATCGTTGGGCTAAATTCATAAAAAATGATAATACAGAGAAAACAAGTTGAAAATTAGATAATCATTAAATATATGTAGCAAATACTCATTTATATTCAGAAAATACAAATGACATAGTATTGAATTAAGAATTATTTGCAGATGAACCTGATAATTAATATTTTAAGATTACAGAGGTATCAAAAAAATAAAATTGGATTGTAAAACTAATTAAGGATAAAAATAATGAAACTAATCCTTATCAAAATATTAAAAATATGTAATAAATATCACTTATTAGATAATAAACTGATTAAAATTAAGTTGATTATGATATTGGATTTAAACTTAATATTACAATTAAAAGTTTAGATTCTATATAATAATAGGATTATCATCTTAATTATATTGAAATTCTTATTAAAGATTAGTATATTTCTAGAAAAAATCAATGGGTATTAACCAATTAAATGATTAATACTGCTACTTATCCTGGATAATATGTATAATGCAGAGGAATAAAAGTAATAAAAACAATTTAAACATTTAGATATAAAAATAAAATTATTAAATTAAAAATTATATTATAATAAATAATAGTATAAATATCTATAATAAATAAAAATAAATAGGCATAAATAGCAAATTTAATATGTAAAAATTAAATGGTTAATTCCGGAATAGTTACAGATAAAACTTAAATAGTTTATAGATCATATTCAGGAAACTAATCTATTCTTATAGAAGTAACAAGAGAACAAATGGATATAGATGCATTAGGAGAATTAATGTTTGAAAAAATAATTAAATTTCTAAGAGTATTCTTTCTAAGAAATATCTTTTTTTAAACTAATCATATTTATGATATTATTTTTTATGCTTGATGTTTTTATCCTTAATTCCAAACTTTAGAGTAGGCTTTCTTTCAAACATAAAAACCTAAAGCTTTTTAAATTAATGAAAATAATCAAGTTTATTAAGATGTTTATAGACAAATTATTATAAAAAGACCTTTAAGATAATTGGATAAAAATCTTTAATAAATATAATAAGCGTTTAAGCATTTTATCGCAAGTTTAAATTGGAAAAAAGATGCTCAAGAAATTGCTCTCTCTATTTCCAAGAATTATTACAATTAGTCATAAATAATAAAGAACATAGTAAAGCAAAAGAAAATAAATTAAAATAAACTACAAAAATTAAAAGAAAACGAATAATAATAAGAAATATATGAAAAATAAAATGACGATTGTTTAGAAAATGAATGCGAATTATCAACATCAGAATAATGTAATATATTAGAATCAATAAATTTGGTGTGCTCTTAACACAGCTATGAAAATGAACAACCTAATTTATATAGAACAGGCCATAATATCATCATATTATCAGCCGGGGAAATGAATTATTAAGTTAATAAAATCATGAAAACACTCACCAAACAAAATGTTCTCTTTAATAATCTATCCCTTTATCTTATAAGTTTTGCTAATAAACCTTTATTTGAAACTCCAACTTTTGTTTATAAAAATATATAAAAAAAAACTTAGTAAGATTTTTTAGAATCTAACTAAATTTATAACTCTTTAATCTATTGTTTATAAAATTAGAGTTTAAAAAAATATCCACATATTTATGTTAAATCTAAAGATGATTTATTGATTCATGATAAAAATTTATAATTAAATATGAAATTGGTATCAAATTAAGAAATCATGCATGTTTTTCCTGATATTTTATTCTAATGCAATCATTCTCATCATTATGTAACTGAAAACTTTCAAAATTTTTAAATAAAAAATAATCAAAGAGAAGAATTTAAAAAAAATCAAGATTTTTTTATAAACAATAATATTGATAATATATAAGAAGTATCTTCTTCAAAAGAACAGATAAAAAAAAACAAAAAGCCTTATTGGATTAAAAGCTTTTTTTTTTAAGATAAAGGATTTAATAGTCATAATTAAGTTTTTGATAAATCTATTGATGATCCTCTTTTAAATCTTATTACAAAATCTACTTTATTATCTAATTAACAATCTTCTAATAAAATAACGAATCTTTCTAAAGCATTATAAAAAGTAAAGGCAAATAATAAAGACTTTTTTGATTAATCTATTTATCATATAGATTAATTTATTTTCAATACTCTTAAAGAATCTAATCTCGATGATAAGGAAATTTCCAAAAAATTTTAAGAATATGATTAAATAACTTTTCATAAAAAAGTTCATAGAAAAAGTTCTAACGGTCTAAATAATTCTATCATCAATCAACAAGGAGATCAAAATTCTTTTAAGAATAATTCCAATTTCTTTAAAGATAATTAAAGTTAGGATTCTTATAAAAATTAAATCGTTTAAACATCTTAAATAAACGAAGAAATTTTGGAAGAAACAAAAAAGAAATTTGAAAATCACGTGAATATTTTTTGAATGAATTTTTACAATTGTAAAGATGATAATAACAATGAAAAAAATATAAAAAACTAAGACAATTACTTAAACAAAACTCAATTATTTAATCCTGACACTCATAAAAAATTCACAGAAAAAAATCTTAAATAAGATTCAAAAAAGAAAAAGTTTTTTTCAGATTATAGATATCGCTGGGAAGACTTAGAATATAACAGTTTAGGTTCATATTTAACACCTTTGAAGGAGCAATTTAACAAAAAACTATCAGAAATGAATAAAGATTTAGAAATAAAAGAAGTATTAGAATATGAAAAATTTTGGATAAATTTAATTCTACCTCGATTATTAGCTCTTCAAAATAAACTTTCAAAATTCAATGCTAATAAAATAATGGAGCATAAATGTAAACCTAATATTTGTTAGGAAGATTATATGGAGTAGATCATAGGAGCAAGATTAGCAATGAATTTTTAAATTTGTGAAAAAACTATCAAAGGAATCAAATTATCAAAAGGAGGACTTATTCATGAAATAAAAAAACTAGATTAATTTGAATTCATTATTTATGATACTAAAAAATAAAATTCAGATTTAGATCAAATTTTTTATTATTTTCTATTTTTTGAAGAAAGGTTATAATCTTTTTCTGTTTAAGAATAAATTATATCTCTATAACATAAAAAACGAGATTGGAAAGAATTTGATTTTTTTATTGGAGAGTATAATAATCCAAAATAACAAATTAGTAAATTTAGAGATTAATTTCCCAAAAAAATTAAATTACTTATTTTACCAGATCTTACAAAAATAAACGATCTATGTTTTATTAAAATTTAAGATAATTACAAATAAATTATTTCAAATATAAAGAAAAACTTTGGAATTTCGAATTTTAAAGACATATTTTTTGTTGAAAAAAAGTAAGAATTTAAAAATCTTAAAGATGATGATAAATATGATGCTATTTACATGTAATTAAATGAAAAGAATTAAAAGAAAGATTTTTAAAATTGTTTTTATATTGAATATTAAAAAAAATGTTTTGTAAAATCCGCCATTCATTTTAATATATATTGGCTTACTTGTAGTAGCTCTATAATTGCTGATTTCATAAAACAATTTAATTAAATTTGTAAAACATAATAATCATAATTATTAAATGTTCCCTATTTTATTTCTAATTCTTCTATAGAAAATGTAACTCTAATTCCAATTAAATATGTTCTTTAATTACAAATACTTAAAAATATAATTAAAATTTAGCCATTTAATTTTATTTTTGATTGGGAAAATTAGTCATAAAATAAAAAATTAAAAAACAAATTTATTCATGAAAAAGGCTAAATATTTTTAGAATTTTTTGAGTTTAAAATTCTCTGGAAAGAAAATTATTTATGCAATAATGAAGTATTTGATACTATTAATAGTTCAAATGAATTATTTGATAAGTTTTTGAAATTTATCTTAGTTAGTCAAATATTGTCTGAAATATTATTAGAAATAGTAAATTTTAATTTATATAATTTAGATTGGAAAAAATTAAAAATTAATTTAATAATAAATTGACTAAAAATTTTAATAATCTTAAGAAAATATTTCAATAGAAGATTAATCTTGAATATTTATTATATACTTTTATATTTTAAAGTTTTTTAATATGATTATTTTATATAATAAATCAATACTTTTTTAAAGATTCTGTTTATACATAACCATAAATATTCCAATTAAAAAGAATGTTTATATTAAGAATTTTTTAAAAAAACCAATTAGATAAAAATGGTCCTAAATAAAAATATCCAGTAGTAAATGCTAAAAGAGGAATAGTTTTAGACAAAATCTTAAAAAAATTATCAAGATAATGTAATTCATCATGTTCTTATTCTTCATCTTCATCTAACTCTTCATCTTCTATATCTTAATCTTAATTTTAATTTTTATCATCGTTAATTTTTGTTTTCTCTTTTTGGTTCATTTTATTTTTTTCTTATAAAATTTGTATAATTTATAAAATTTATATTTTAATTTTTTCAGATCTATAAAAAATTGTATTTTTCAAAAATTTATTTAATAAAAAATTCATAAAATTTATAAATATATTTAATTAAATATAATGTTAAATCTTTACTTAATAAAAGTAATATATTTATTTTAATTTTGATTGAATTTATATAATTAATCAAAAATTAATTTTTTAATATTGTAAATTATTAAAAATTAATCCAGTTATTATTTTTCTAAAAATTTTTTCTTTATCTTCTTATGAAATTTATTTTTATTTTTATTTTTTTAAAGAATTTTTGTTTTAAAAAGAGACAATAATATTTTGATTATTATTTATTAGCTAAATGTTAGTTTCTTAATTAAAATACTATAATGTGGTATACTAAATGTAATTAAAAATATTTTCTTTTTATTAGATACTAAAATTATTTTCCATCTTTAAAATTTAATCTTAAATATTTTATAAACAATTTTCATAACTATTATTTTTTGTTATTTATTTTTCACTTTTTTATTTTTTTAATTAATCATTTTCATAATTTAATAAATCTAAAAATAAAATTATATCGTTACTTATTTAGCTATTTTTTTCATTTAATAAATTTTGCAAGTTTTCTAATTAATATCATTATTCGATTTCTTCTTCATTTAATTAATTTAATTACTCTAACATATCTATAATGTTTTTATTCAATTCTTTTATTTAATCATTTTTTTATTAAATTTGTTGTTATTATATTAAACACTGCTTTTTGTAATTTAAAGACATTTAATTTTATTTACTAATAATCTAATTTTATTATTTTAATTCGTTAATTTAATTTTTAATTATTTCTATTTAGTCGTGTTATTATTTTATTTCATTTTCCAACTTTTGAATATAATTATCATCTTCTTATTTTTAACTGATTAATTATGAATTTTACTATTTATATAAATTATTTTATTATATATTATAAATTATCTATTTTTTTAAATCTTCTAATGATTTATATTGAAACTTAAATTATTAAAAAAAAAATACCATATCCATAATTTCGTAAATTTTTTCTTTATAATTGTATAATTATTATTTAAGATTATCATTATCTTAATTTAATTTAAAATTAGTATAATTTAATTTATTAAATTAAATTTTTTAATCGATTTCAAATTCTAATTATTATTTTATCTCTAAATGATTTTCAAAAATTTAATTTTTATATTAATCTATTGAATTATTTGAATTTTTATTATAAATAAAACAATCTTCTTTTTCAATTTTCTCTAATAAATAAAATATATTATTTTTATTTTTTCCTATTTTTAAATACTTTTTTACATATTCTAAAAACTTGTTATTGTTTTTCTTTAAAATACAATAAATTAAAATTTCAATAATTTCGAAATCTTCAACCATATAAAAATCAATTTAATATTATTAAATTAAATATTTTCTTAGACTTTAATTTATTAAATTAAGTTATTAAAAATTCATGACTTTATTTGCTATAGTTAATTTAAAATAATCTTAATCAATCCAATTCAAAACATTTTTATATATAATTTATTTATTTTATTTGCTGTCTAAATAATTTTAGAATTCATTTTTTAATTGTTATTCATTTAATTCTTCTAACTATAAAATAATTTAAAATAATTACTAAATCAATAAAACTTTCAATTGTTTGAATAAATTACATGTTTTCAAATAATTAATTTATATTTTTTTTTACCAATTTACTAAATTTTTGATAAAATTCAAATAAAATTTTTATTAAATAAATTTATAAATATAATAATTTAAATTTTTTATATGAAATTATTTTTTTATTTTTGAAAATTAAAATTTAAATCAAAATTTTTAATTAAAAATATAAATTTTTATAAATATAAATAAATATTTTATTAAATTTTCATTTATTTCTATAATTTAGAAAACTATTTAATAGATTATTATTAATTAATTTTTTCTATTTATTTGGTGTATATTATTGTAATTTAACTTGTTATTTTTAATCATTATCTTTATCTTGAGATTAAGCATTAATTTAATCGTTATTAATTTGAGTTTACGAATTATATTAGTCGTTTATTAATTTCATAATTTAAGGCTTAGATTTATTTATTATAGCTTTAATATCATCAATCCTATATTTATTCAAATCTAATAAAAAATATAAAATCATGTTTTCATTTAATTTGTTTATATAATTTTAACTATTATATTAAGGGTCTAAGTTATTTATCAAATCTAAAAAATAAAGTTTTTTTTTATTATTCATATCATATATATACCCAAACCCATCATTATAACTATTGAATTAGAAATAAATTATAAAATAATTACTTAACATATTATTAATAATTAAGATATTTTGAATGGTATAATCCATATTTAAATTTACTTACTATAAGATTATTTCCAATAATATTTCTTAAGGATTTTTAAAATTTTTAATTTAATATTGTCAAAATTTTTTTTTAATCTGCTGTAAACTCCTATTCATTAGGATTTTTTAACAAAATTTCTGCCTAAATACTTTATTAATTGTATTATTAACAAATATCACATATTTAATCTTTTTAATCATTTAACTTTTATTTGAATTCTCCGAATCTTTAGCAATAACAGTTGCAAATTTCTTTCAAATTGTTATTTTTATTTTATGATATATATTTAAATTATCCTTCTTCATTATTTTCATTAGTGCATTCACAATCTTATATATATTTTTCGTACTCAATCATAGTTATTTATTTTTTACAAGCTTAATTTTGAGTAAGGAACTATAAAATTTTTGGTTTTTTTGATTTAATTTATACCGAATTTGCTTTCTTTAATTTATTGTTATATGAAAAAATATTATTATTTTAATTTATTTACTTCAAACGGTAAATATTTTGATATTGCATAATTATTCTTATCAAAAATAATTTAATTTCAAGTTTATATTAGATTATAATCATTAGAGATCTCATGTTAATAATATGTAAGATGATCTTTATTTTTTTTTAACTGACTCAATTATTATTTTTATTCATTTTAATTAACATATGGATTTTAAAATAAAAATTAAAAATCATCATAATCTTTTTAATTATTATTTTTAAGTTTTAATTTAGATTTGATCTTTATTTAAGTATTTTTTACAAGATTTATAGTTTAAAATAAATATATAATTAAAAATAAAATTTAAATCTTCATTAAAAATATTAATTATAAAAAATACTATATAATTATAATTATTTTAAATTAGAATATTTATTTAAATATATTTTAAATTAATATAAATATTTTTTTAATTATTAAATAAGAACTTTATAATAAAATCTAAATTAAAAATTTACTTTAAATATAAGTAATTTTCAAAATTGATTAAAAAATTACTATAAATTTAATTAATTTTCAAAATAACTACAAAATTACTGATAATTTTGCGAATTTTCAAAATTACTTAAAAAA
>Ga0315908_10001322_pt1 | contig 18704 bp, 12 predicted proteins | sample LakEriMetagenome_12_FD_203520 | JGI IMG/M metagenome (GOLD analysis project Ga0315908, IMG submission 203520) | Freshwater fungal communities from buoy surface, Lake Erie, Ohio, United States - Buoy 4 MA124 | ecosystem: Environmental > Aquatic > Freshwater > Lake > Lake biofilm | place: USA... | reverse complement strand
AAATCAAGAATCATCAATCATCTTTCCAAAAAAAGTTGGATTGTAAATCAAGTAATTATCATTAATATTAATCAATCAATCTTCAAAAATCTTTTATAGATAATTTAGACCCAAATATTTAATTATAATCATAATTTAATTAAAATAACTTAAAAAACTAATAAAACCATATTTTTTATGAAAATGGAAACCATAATATTAGTAATCAATTTATAAATGATTTTTTTAATACTTAAAATTAATAGCAATATAATCAAAGTTTAAGTTAATAAACAATTCATAATAATAATAAATCTTTTAATTTATAATTTTAATAATAATATTTTGAATAAAATTAAATTTAATTTTAATTTATAATGAATCAATTAATCACTAATAATATGTATTAATAATAAAATCAAATTTTAAATTTAATTAATTGTGAAAACTTTTTAAACTAAATTTAATAAAATAGTAAAAACTTAATTGCAAATTCTAAATAATTTGATAAAAATAGTTTTGATTAGTAATAACTAAGTCTTTAATTAAGTATTAATCGATAAAATGAATATGAAACTGGTTCTAAAATTTAAAGAGATAAAATATTTAGTGAAATAATGCTTAATATCTAATTAATAATGATAAACAAATATGATAATTATTTAATACAAAAAATATTTGAAAATGGAGAATAAGAACACAAATAAAAAATTTTTGATACTATTAAATCAGATTTTTAGTATTACTATACTGAAAAATATTCGTCAAGAATTTTATAGAAAGTAGTTGAAGTAAATAAATTTAAAAATCCATAATTGATAATATACTCTAAAAAATATTTTTATTTTTAAAAAAATTATCATTTAATAATTTTAGGCTTTTAAAGATAAAGAATAATTTGCTGATTAATTTAACTTTATTTATAATAAAGTTATTGAATATTTTGATGATTTAATAGTAAACGAAAATGGTAATTTTGTAGTTTAGAAATGTTTAGAACTATTTACTGATTAAGAATTTGATAATCTTTTAAATAAACTGAAACCTTAAATATAAAATTTATGTTCTCATAAATATGGATGTTTATTAATCCAAAAAATAATAGACATTAGCCAATAAAAAAATTAGTAACAATAACAAGAAGTAAATTTATTTTATCATAAAATAGTTGAATGAAATAATTCAGAATATCTTGAATTAAAGTGTGAATTTCTCAAAAAAAGAATATTCAAATTATATAATTTAACACATTTTAGAAAAAGGTTCATAAAATTTAAAGTATGTAATTCTTAACGAAAAAATAATTCAAAATTTTGTCGAAATGAGTTGCAATTAATTTGCTAGTAATGTTGTAGAAAAATCTATTAAAATATCTTCCAAAGAGTATAAAAAAGAAATATGGAATCACATTATAAAGTAATTTTTATTTATTGATTATTATTTTATCTATATATTAATGGAAGTTATAATTTAATAATTTATAAATAATAATCAAAACTCTATCTTTATATTATATTAATTATTATAATATAATCAAAATAAATTAATCATTATGTATAAATATAATTAATTAAATTATATTTATTTAGAAATAAGGATGATGTTTTACATGTGATAAATGATAAATTTGGTAATTATGTAATGCAAAGACTTTATGAATATTCAACAAACGATTTAAAAAATAATTTTTAACAATTCATAATTTCACATAAAAACAGATTATCAACTGAAGGAAATTATGTTTTAAAGTATATTGAAAAATAAAAAAAAAAATTATAAGTAAATTACAAATAATAAAATTGATACCATAATTGTTAACATAAAAAAAACACTTTAATATTATTATTAAAATATCAACTTTTAAATAATGTTAAATAAAAATATATTATTGTGATTAAATATTATTATATTATTATAAAAATGAATTGGTTTAGAAATAAAAAAGAAGAAACAATAGTTCCCAAAGCAAAATAATTGCATTAATTAAGTAATGATGAACTTAAAGAAAAATAAAGGGAAATAAAAAAAAAATTAAATAAAGAAGAAAGAGAAATTGATAAATAGATATTTTGTAATAATTAATAAAATAATTAAAAATTAAAAATAATATAAATAATATTTTAGCAATCGAAAATTAGTAAAAACAATCTTAATAAAAGCTAGAAACTGAAGTTAAAAAAGGAGATAAAGCTGATAAATTTATAAAATAAACTTATGCAAAATAAGTGATTTAATGTGTAAAAAATAAAGAAAAATATATGATGAATAAAGCTAAATTATAAAGTTTATAGTATAATATGGATGCTTTTATTTGTAATAATTTATTATATGATATAAGCATAAACGAAAATGATCAAAGTAATGGGAGATTCAACAACAATTATGAAAACAATAAATTAAATGATAAATATTAAAGAATTAAATTAAACTGCGATGGAATTGTAAAGAGAATTTGAAAAAGTAATTTAAAATTATTTACATAAAGATGGGAATGATAACAGAAATGATAGATGAAGCAATCTAATAAGATGATGATGTTGACTGTGGATTAAATGAAAAAGTATTATTTATAATTTTTATAACTATTTAACATAAATAAATATTATTTATAGGAAGTAGATGAGTTGATAAATCAAGTTTAAGATAAAGTGAGAAACAAAGAATAACCTTAATAATAGATTCACTAAAATAATATTCCTTAACATTAACAACAATATTAGCCATAATAATAACAATTTAAAAAATAAGAAGATGATGATGATTTGGCTAATAGAATAGCTAATTTGGGGTGAAATGACAATATATTATATATAAATTTCAATCTAATTTAAATTAAAAAATATTATATAATATAAAATATAAATGAATTTAATGAATTAGCTAACATTTCTTTCATTAAAGCACAAATAAAAGTTAGAAGGGTAGTTGGCAAATAACAATAAAAAAGAAGGAAATAATCAAGCAGCAATAAATAATGACAAATATAATTCTTCTAATAGTACTAAAACTAGCAGTCATCGTTATGAATTAAAATCTAATTTATCTAATCAAAATAAAAATAATGAAGGTATTTATTAATTCTTATTTTTTATTTTAGATAAAAAGATTCCTAATTAACTTTTGCCTAATAATAATAATTCTAATTAAGATAATAATACAATAAATGATGATTTTCAAAAAATAATTTAAGAAAAAATTAATTATCATATTAAATAAGATCTTAATATTAATTTATAAGTTAATATAAATAACAATAATAATAATAATAATAATAATAATAATAATAATAATAACAATAGCAATAATAATAATAATAATAATAATAATAGCAATAATAATAATACTATAAATTAAAAATAGAAAAAATAAGACACAAATTAGAAAAAAAAATAATAATAATAATTACAACAATAATAGAATTAACAGACTATTTTTTATAAAGAGAAATAAAAAGATCCAAAAAGTGGTAAAGTAAATATTGCAACAACGAATCATACTTAATATGATTTATATAAAAAAAGTGTAGATAATGTTATATAAAACTTAATGAATTCATAGTTAATGTTAAATAATAAACTTATTAAAGAAAAGCTTCCTAAAAAATAATTAATATCCAATAGTAATAAAAATATTTAAGATAATATATAAGTATTCAAAAAAAACAAAAGTGATTGTGAAGAAAATAACAATAATAATAATCCTATTCAAAATCAATACTTTATTTAAAGTTCAAAAAAATCCAAAGAAGTTAAGTAAAATAATTTTATTTAAAGTAATAATAATTAATAAATTATCTTTAACAATAACATAAATAATAAAAAAAGTATAAACAATACTAATAAAAATAATAATTCCATTATTAGTACAATTAATAATAAAAATAAAATGAATAATGATATATATAATATTTTAAATGTTTGTAGTAATGAATAAAACAACTAATAATAAAATAATTGTTATTTGGAATATAAATAAATAATACAAAAAAATTAAGAGCACATTAGTGAATCTATTAAAAAAAATATGCTAAAATATGAACAATTCTTTTGATAAAGAAACTTTTCTGAAGTTAATTTAAATACATTAGGTACTTTGAATAATAATAGCCATAGAAATTATTACAATAATAATTTAAATAATAATAATACTATTAGTCATAATATTAATAATAATAGCAATATAAATAACAAATAGTTACTAAATACTACAAGAAATAGCAATATTATAAATAAAAGCAACTAAATATTACAATAGTAATAAGAAAATAAATAGATATAAACTTAATAAATAGTTTAAGATTTAAATAAATTAAAACAAAGAATAAAAGACTAATTGTATAAATCTAATTTAAATTATTAACAAACTAATATACTAAATGCATAATTAATTGTATATATTTCTAAACTTTTTAAAAATGCTAATTTTTAATAATCTTTTATAGCTCCTTAAGACTAATATTAATAAAAATAAAAACAGTAATAGAAATTCTCTTATTCTTAATAATAAAAACAGATGCAAAATTAAAATTAATAATAGCCTTCTTAATATTAAAATTAAAATAATAAAGAATAAACAATAAATACTAAAAAATAATTTTAATTTTAAAAATCTTGATGATTTTTAATTATCTGATTATTTTTTTATATATGAATTTATTTATTTAATTTATTTACTCAAACTAAATAAATTTACATAAATTATTCTAATATGTTGTTAAAAAATATAATAATATTTATTTATTTATTAAAGAAATTTAAATCAAAATAATTTTTTCATGACATCTTTACCTATTTTATCAAGATCTTTAAGTTATTTTTTTATTTTTTCTTTGCTTTTATCTTTACTTTTACTTTTTTTATGTTTATCTTTACTTTTGCTTTTTTTATGTTTATGATCCTTGTCTTTTTTATCTTTATGATGATGATCACTTTGAAGATATTAGCCTTAATTGTTAGGAACATGTCCCATATTAGCCTAAGCATAATTTTATGTAGGAGGTTGCATTTGATATTGTTAAGGATATATTGGCATTTAATACTATTAAGGATGCATTTATACTTACATTTGAGGTTATTAAACATACATTTGAGGTTGTTAACCATACATCTATTATTGTACTTGCATTTAAGGAGATTGCATTTAGGGTTAGGGGGCTAAACATTAATATTATTAATACATTTATGGTTATTAGGCATGTTATTGTTAATTTTATTGTAAATATTATTAATTCATTTACATTTTTTATAAATATTCATTCTAATTATCCATGTTTTTTTATAATTTATTATAAAAACTTGTTTATATTAAATATTTGATTGAATTTTTCTGATAATAATTTAATATTGTAATAGTTTATATATAAAAATAAAAATGCGCTCCTACTTGGGATCGAACCAAGGACCTGCAGGTTAACAGCCTGACGCTCTACCTACTGAGCTACAAGAGCTATTAATAAATTAGTACAACTTGTTCAATATAGAGACAATATTTCATACTTATTAATAAATAGACTAAATAATTAAATATTTAATTATTAATGTAATTCAAAAACGAAAATTTATTTGACACTTTTAAATTTTAAGGAAAATAAATGTTGGACTCTAAATATCATAAATTACTCTAATTAATTTTAAATTAAATCATTAACAATTAAGATTCAGAAGAATTCAGAAAGCCAGTTCCATGGAAATAATTAGGATTATTTAATTATTTGGAAATTATTAAAGAACCAATGGATTTAAGCACTGTTAAAAGAAATTTAAATAATTCATCTTACACCTATATTCATTAATTCTTGAATCATCTTTTGTTAATTTGGTAGAATTGTAGAAAATATAATGAAGATTAATAAGCAGCAGAAGTATTTTTATTTAATTATCTTTTTAGTATTACAATCTTTCATTAAAAATGGAGATATTTACTTACGAATTAATCTTAAAACATCTAAGCAAGGAATATGATGTTAATATTTTGGAAAATAGAATAAATATTATGAAAAAATTATTTAAATAGGAAATTCCTTATGAAAATGATTTAGAAAATGAAAATATAAATAAAAATTGTATAGAAAGCTAAAAAGATAAAAATAATGAGACCAAAAGTATTTTAAAAGGAATCCTTCCTTAATAATTTAATTAAGAGGATACAAAGATATTAGAAGAACCTTTAATAAATTACGATCAAAAAAAGAGAATTGCAAGTATTATTTCTTAATATAATAAGTGGTAACTTAAATACTTGCTACAACACATACTAAATTAATTCGATATTATTACAGTATCTTATTTATTATATTCAAGATAGAAAATGATAAGATGTTAATTTATATTGACAAAATTTATCAAAAGGACTTTCTTCAGCTTGAAAAGTAATTTATCCTTTTTATTTCAAGAAAATTATTAGACCAGTTGGAATGTTATCATAAAATTACTTGAAAATACAAATATTAATTTGAAATATATTATTAAAATTACTAAATTATTATTTATTATCATTATTATTATTAATAAAAAATCATTCTTGTTGCATTTACAAATCAGCATCAAAAGTAAAGTCTATTATAAAATGATAATAAAATTACTAGGAAACTTTTGATTCATACTATTGGCAGCCAAAATGGTTCCATCACTAAAAGAATCAATTGGTTATTCTGTAAATTCCTATTAAATATAGAAATAAAAATACATTATCGAAGTTGGTAACATCAGTCTCACTCTTAATAATAGGAACAAAAGGTGGGTTAATTTTATTATTAATAAGATCATCCCAATTAACAACAGCAAAGAAAGGATGTGCCTTGATTTCATTAGCTCCTTATGTACCTAATCTCTTGGCAGGATTCTTGTTAAAGAGACTCTCAAGTAGATGTTTAGCAGCATTAGTGATCCAATTTGGATACATGAGTTGACCAAACTTAATCCTTTCAAATAATTCATTTCGGTTCTGAGTATAGAATGGAGGCATGCCTGTCAACATTTCATATATAATTGCTCCTAATGTCCACCAATCTGCTGCTTTCCCATGTCCCATCTTCATCAGGATTTCAGGTGCTAGGTATTCAGGTGTTCCACACACACTATATGCACCTGTGTTAGCTTTTATGTTTGTTTTTGATAATCCAAAGTCAGTTATACGGATGTATCCATTCTAGTCTATCAATACATTCTCAGGCTTTAAACTATATAAATACATTATTTTATTATTATTATTAATTCTTATTCTAATATTATAACTATTATTGATAATTTATTTATAATATAGCATAGGTTTTTTATATATCAATATTATCATATTATTATTAATAATTAATGTTATCAAATCTATAAATATAAAATTTTTTAAAATCTGGTTTAATAAATTTAATTATAATATTTTTATTTTTTAGTTATTTTTGGTTTTTTTTTTATAAAAAATTATGTTTAATAATATCTAGTTATAAAAATACTAAAATAATGTAATTACTCTCTATAAATGATATCTTATGAATGAACATGTTCCAATGCCAATATAATTTAAGCAGCATAAAATCTTGTCTAATCTTCTGTAAATCTCTTTTTTTTAACTAATAAATTAAATAATTCTCCTCCTGGACAATATTCCAAAACAAAGAAAAACTTCCTCTCATTTTAAAAACTGTAATATAATTTACAGATAAATTGATTGTTTAATCCAACAAGAACATTCCTTTCTGTGATAATATGTTCTTGTTATTTTTGACCGTTATTAGTTTTTTTTTTTATTACCTTCATTGCATATATTTTATTATTATCTTTCTTTCTTACCAAAATAACTTTAGCATATGATCCTTTACCTAAAACTGTTATTAATGTAAAGTCTTCAATTGATATTTTTTTATTCTCGTTTATCATTTTTATGTCGTTGTTTGACTGCATCTTATTATATCTATAAATATATTCTTTTCAATTTTTTGTTTGATATAAAATATGATAATAACGTAATACATACTTTACATATAAATATTTTAATATTATAAAAAATTAATTAATTATTATTTGAGAAAATAAAATCAACAATCATTAATGTATTGTTCCTCTTATACATTGACATTGGCTTCAATAATACCTTAAATGGGAGAAGTAATTAAGTTTTAATCTAAATCATTAACACTAATAAAATAATAATGATGGCCATTGCACTAATTAGAATAATTAATTCCATAAAAGTTATAAATTTTTTAATTTAGACTATAATTTATTTTATATTATAAGACATTGGCTGCAATTCCAACAGCTTTACATTATTAAGGTTCAATATCAATTACTTAATAATTATTGAATTACTCCTCATGGACATCCATATTAATTGCAGTTTAATTAGTATCAATATTCATATTAAAATGTATAAAATCTTAATTATTTTAAATCATTTAATCTGCTTTTTCAATATTGAAATGTTAAGATTTGGTATAACTGGAAATTTTATTATTAATCTACATTATTTTCTCTTTATAATTTGCAGAAACATTAAACTATTTAGTTATAACATCATTAAAACTATTAGTGAACTTTTATTAAGCCAAAATAACTCTATTTGATTTGGGATCAGTGTTAGTATAAGTAACATCACTTATTTATAAACAAGTGGGATAACCATAATCCTTCTGATACTTTCCATTAAAGTTCACAAAATTAGGTAAGTTTTTGCAACCTGCTAATTTTGCTCCGACTTATTTTAAATGTTATTATAAATTCATCTTAATTATGTCTTTATCCACTGCTTAATCATCGCATTCTGTTTCGAATCTTTTCATTTTCTTCATTATTAAAAATTTCTCATAGGATAAATCTTTAGGCAATACTACTCCATATAAAGCCTTATTATCATCATCAAATACTGAAACACCTTGACGTTCACCGAAATTTACTTTATAATATTTCTCACATAATATCACTTATATTAATAAAATTGCACCTAATATTATCTATTTAAACCTCATTTTCTACATTTCAATATATCTTTATTAATATTATTTATATTCATCAGATTTATATAGCCTATTATAATATATTTAAATTAATAAATAAATGGTGAAAAATAATTAGATCTAATAAGAAGAAATCAACAAGTAATAATTTAATTAATTTATAAAATTAAAATTAAAAAAAGTAAAGGGATTGAAGCTGAATATAAAATAAAAAAAAGATTATGGGAAGTTTATCCAAGTAATAATAATTATTTTTTAAATGGATATTTTGTTACAGGTTCTTCTAAAGATAGACCGTATTTCACATGTAATGTCGTATCAGTGATAATTATATCAATAATATGGTATTATTATATAGGTTAAAACTTTATTATCAATAGCAATCTCATTATTTTAGTTATAATTGATGTCAATATTTTATTTTTACTTTTAATTTTTTGCTTTCTTACAAAATATACTGAGCCTGGAATTATTCCAAAAAAAATAATATTTAAAAAACTTGGATAATAATATTAATTGTAAGATTATAATAATAGTTATGATTCTATTATTTACTCAGATTAAATTTTTAATTATAACACGAATTAAGAAAGTATTTAAAACAATTAAGAATTATTAACTAAATTAAAAATTTAAAATAGTATTTATAATAAAAATAATGAACTTTAAGAATAAAATATTGATAATTAGACTAAAATATCTTAAAAGGATGAAAATATTAAATCAGAATTGATTTATGAAAAATCAGAAATATAAAAAAATAAAGATAATGATTACGACTATATGATAATTCAAAAGAAATCTAATGAAAATTATTAATTCAATAGACAAAGATTTTGTGAAACTTGCTAAATTTTCAAACCCAAATGAACATCTCATTGTAAAGTATGTGATAATTGTGTTTAGGTATTTGATCATCATTGTCCATTTCTGAACAATTGTATAGGTAAGAGGAATTACAAATATTTTATTTTGTATATCTTTTTACTAAATCTTCATTTAGTTTTTATTATTGCTGGATTATCAATTTATATTTACTACTTTTATAATCAATAAAATATTTATTACAATCAATCTATTTCGCAAATTCACATTTTATTTATGATAATAGTTTCTTTAACATCTTTAACACTTTTTATTTTGTTAATGTTCTTGTTTTTCCATTTTTGAGCTATAATTATTAATAAAACTACTAGAGAAATTATTAAAAAGATTGATAATTAAAGTGATAATCTAGTATAAGAAATAAGAAATATGGACTCAGAATAAAATCATGATTGGATTTATAGATCTAAATCTAAATATCTTGCTAATTTTGCATTAAATTTTTAACAATATAAGTTATTTTTTAAAGTTAAAGAAGAATCTAAAATATTCACTAATTTAAATATACTTGATTATGATTTGATATTAAAAGAATAAGCTATTAAATTAAGAAATGAAAAATTAACAAATAATTAAAATTTAAACTGAAATTCATAAAAATAAATTTGAATTATTATTAAATTTATTTTCTTGGTTATTTTATTTTAAAAGATCATATATTTAAATTTTATCATAATTAATATTTAATAAATATATAATTATGTTTATAATATATTTTATATATAATTTGATACTTTTTTAGTATATAGTTAAATTATATTAGAATAATAATTAATAATTTATAAAATGGAAAAACCTGAAAAACCTTAGAATGTTTATTTTACTTTTATGATGGAAAATAAAGATACAATCAAAGCAAATTTAAATGAAGGAGAAAAGTTTGTATAGGGAGTGAAAAGGTAATTTGATGATTTAGATTAGGAAGAAAAAAAAAAGTTGGAAAAAAGAGTAGAAAAGGCAAGATAATAATATCAAGAATAATTGGAATTATATAAAAAAAAGAATCCTGATTGGGCTGAAAAAGAAAAAGCAGCAAAATAAGCCAAAAATAAAAAATCTGTTAATGAGGTAATAGTAAAAGAAAAGAAAGGATAAGATAATAAAGAAGAAGAAAAGAAAGGAGAAGATAAGAAAGCTTCAACATCTTCTAATAATCTAAGATAACCTAAGAAAATTCAAAAAAAGGAAGAAGAAGATAAGCCAAAATAAGAAAAAAAAATCAAAAATAAAAAATGATTAATTTTAAAGTTTTATTTTATTTATTTTTGATAAAATATTTAATATTTTCAATCTATTTTCTTTTGTAATTCTTTTTTTAAATTTCGTTCTATATTTCTAAAAGTCTTTCCATATATTGAATTATTATCGAAATAAAGATTAATTTCTCTAAGACTTTTTATTTGCAAAATTTATTCCAATAAAACATTTTTAGATTCATTTGTTACTTAATTTTCCAATAAATTTAATTATAACTTATTTAAATTAATTAATTATGCAATACATTGTGATAAAGACTAAATGATTAATTGATTTTTAATGTAATTAGAATCTATATTTAAGTTAAAATCTGTAATAGACTTGATTTATGATATACAATTGAAAAATTCAATGAATCCTTCTTTTATATGAAAATGATTATAAATATCAACATCAAGAAATTTCAGTTTTTTATTAACTAATGTTTCCCCAAATTATTTTAATTATTAAGTATCAATTAATAAACCAGAAAAAGAAACAGTGATTTCTTCTAAACTATTTAAATTTTTAAGAGCTTGAATAAATGTATCGATAGAATGTTTATTAACTTTACTATTTTCTTAATAAGTGATTCTTAATACTTTAATTTAATTAAGTTTTTATAAAGAATTATTAATCATATTAATTGCTATATTATTTAGATTATTTTAATCTAAATTAATTTTTAATAAAGTTAATTGAGTCAATTTTTAAAGTCCTTAACTAAAACAATCGGTAATTTTCTAATCCAAACCAATATCAATTAATTACAATTATAAACTTTACAACTATTTGAGATTATTAAAAGATTCGCCTAATTGAACAATAGATTATTAAATATTTTAAATACAGCTAAAATTAAGTTATAAGTGCAACAATTGATTTAATTTAGATAATTGATAATTAAAATGAATAAATTAATCTTGGGATAGTGAGAGTCCTCTAAAATTAATATCCAAATTCTAAAGTTGATAAAATGTAATTTAATCTAAAATTTTGATATTTTTTAGAGTATAATTAGACTGAATGTCAAGATGAAAAGAATTAAGTTTAGAGTAATTTCCTATAATCTTTTCAAAAGCAGTCTAGTCTAATTAACATTCACATAAAGCCAATTTTAATTCAGTTAATTATGATTTAGAAATTGCTTGACTAAGATTTTCAATATCATTTATTGTTAGTTAAACATTACTCAATTCAAGTTTAATAGATTTTAAAAAAACTAGCGAATTAATTAATTGACCAAATTATTCTCCAAACTAGCCACTAATTTCTCTAACATTCTGTAAGTCGAGACTTAATTATTATAGATTATTTAATTTTTTTATACTATATAATAGATATTCTATTCCATTTTGCTATAAATTATTGTTATTTAATAGTAGTTCTAGATTCTTTACATTACTTATGCTTTCAATTGCTTATTGTATATGTTTAAGTGAATTGTCATCTAAATTTGTGTTATTTAGATTTAGTTTTAATGTTTCTATTTTAAGATGTTGTTTAATAATTTTTCCTAAAAATTCTATACCTTCGTTAATAAATACATTACTTATCTCTAATTGTAATTCTAATATATTTTCCATTTAAATCAAACTCATTTCTATATTTTTTAAAAGCATTTGACCTATCTTTTTATCTTATTACTTAAGTATTTGAGACTCTGTTAAGTTATTTATCTCTCGATCTATTACATAAGTATAATCTATGTTTAACATTACGCTTTCAACCTTATCTAATAAATTATTATCTGATAAATGAGACACTTTCTAATTTAATACTTTAAAACAATCATAAATATCTAATTTAATTAAATCTTCTTTTTTATTATAAATTTCTGAAACTTCACTATCATCATTTACTATTTTATACTCATTTTTATTCATTTTTTATATTCTTCAAATAATAATTTATATAATTATCAATACTCATATTATAAATTTATATTATTTTATAAATTTGATTAAATTTAGTTTTTAATTAGATATATGTAATTTGAATTATAATATTTTTAGAAAAATTAATTCAAATTCTAATAAATACTTTATTTAAATTTAAATGTGTAATAAATATATATATCTATAATGTGTAATCGTTAAGTTTATATAATTTAAATTAAATGGATAGAAAATTTTAGAATAACTAGAATCAGCAAAGTTTGCACTAATTTTATAAGATTCAAAACACTAGATATTTAGAAAATTAAAAGAAAATCCATAGAAATATTAATTTAGACAACGAAAATTAAGAATAAGATGCTAAATAACTTCATGAAAATTTTTAGTAATAGTAATATGACAAAAAAGTACTTAGAGATGTGAAAAACATAAGCTCAAAAAATAATTTGTAGTCTATTCAATATTTTTAATTTCAATATTAATAATAGTAATTATAAAGACAATAATTCTAATAATAATAATAGTAGAATTAAAATTTTATTGAGGATTAAAATTAAGAAAAGTAGGAAAATCAATAATATTTATAAAATTGTTAATACTAAAATGAATTTTAAAATCAAACTAATTAAAATCATAAGCTGAATGTAACACAAAACAGGTTTGATTATTAATAGTTTGTCAAAAACTAATAAATTAATAATAGTAATATGTCTATTGAGTAAGATGAGTATTCTTAATAGTTTTAACAAAATTCTTTCAAAGAATAATAATAATAAGACCAAAAATCATAATAATAGTTCCATTAATTATTATTATAATAATAATTATAATAATAATAAATATAATAATAATAATAGATATTATAATAGTAATAATAAATTGAATAATTAAATCAACCTAATATTTAAAAACCGAGATAAGACAAAATCCAATAATTAGTTGAATAAAAACTTAAAGAAGAATAATTTAATTTTAAGCAATAAAATTAATAATAATTTGAATAAGAAAAAAAAGAAGAAGATATGTAAAGGGACGATATTTAATATTAATATTATTAATAATAAAAGGAATATTAACAATAATATTAATAGTATGAATAATAATAAAAATAATAGTAGTTATAGTAATAATAGTAATAATAGCAATAGTATTAATAATAGTAATAATAGTAATAATAATAATAATAGTAATAATAGTAATAATAGGTAGATTAAAGGAGATAATATGCTAAAGAGATAAAAGAAGATCAATACATAAAAGAATACAAAGAGGAAATAATAAGATATTTATAAGAAATAGAAGATTCATACAGTGGTAAGGAAGAATTATTTATAAAAATATAAGAAAGCATAAACTTAGATATGAGAAGTATTTTGGTTGACTGGTTGGTATCAGTACACTTGAAATTCAACCTTGTGCCATAGGTGCTGTTCCTAGCGATGAATATAATGGACCGTTATCTATCATTAAAAAAAGTATCGAAGGAGGAATTGCAACTGGTAGGAATAACTTCATTATTCCTAGCTGCTAAGTATGAAGAAGTTTATCCACCTTAATTAAAATAGTTTGTGTATGTGACAGCAGATGCTTACACTAAAGAACAAGTATTATGTATGGATAGTGAAATAGTTTAGACTTTATAATGTAGATTGGCTGGACCTACTGTTTATAGGTTTTTTGAGATATTCAGTAAGGAAAACAACATGGGATAGTTAGATACAGAAGTATTGAATGATGAAGGATTATTTCTATAATAAGAAACTATTTAAGATAGAAATAGTCTTATGTTAGGTAGATACATCTTGGAGTTGAGTATGTTAGATTTCAAGTTAAGTCAATTCAGTCACAGTCTCTTGGCTGCTGCAGTCGTTTACAGTGTCAATAAATTATATAAGAGACTTCCTTATTGGAGTACTCATATGTAATAGATTACTAATTATTAGGAAAATCAATTGACAACTCCTGGAAAGTATCTTCTATTGTTGCTTCAGAATAGTCACAATAATAGACTTACTAATATCTATTATAAATTCAATCATCCTCATTATCACTCAATTGCTAAAATTAGAATTGTAATTGCTAATAATAACAATCAATCATGATCTAATTCATCATTTATCATAGAGTAATAAAATTCATATTATAATTATCATTTTCATTTTTATTACTATTCTTATTACTGTTCATCCAACATAATACTCTCCTCATCATCATGTATCTTATTTTAATTATTAATCGATGTTACTTCACTCCTCAATTGATATTATTCCTTTTCTAGACAATTAATGATGCTTTCCTAATTATTAGAGTCGAGACTAACTTCTCTTTTTTGGTCTAATAATTTCATATAATAAGTGAAGAATAAAGTGAATATACTAACAATTAAAAAGAAACAAATAATCTTAGATTAATTAATGAATATGGATAATAAATATATGAAAAATATAAATATAGATACAGAATAATTTGTATTGAATTAGGTTTTAATATAAGTGACAATGAGAGGAGCAAAAGCTAAGCCTAGATTTTAAATGGAAGTGAGTATTCCCATTCCTGTTCCAAGGAGATGTCTTGGTACTAGATAAGCAACAATAGGCCAGACAATAGCTCCAAATAGGGCATATCCAAAGCCAATTAGGACAAGAGGGATAAGGAGATATTTGAAGAGCATCAAACTGAAGGCAATACATAGCAGAAGTGCCGATACTTATAACAATCTTATTCTCAATCCCAGTTTATCCACCACCAAACCAACCACTGGTAAAAAAATTGTACTTATTATAAACAATATGCTCATCAGTTTAGCCGCTATTTCTTAATTCCTCTCCAAAGAATTATTCGATGTCATCCAATCTTATACTATTATCCCCGATAGGAAAGAGTTGAAAGTCACCACACAAATATACAGAAGTAATGTTACCAATGTTGTAATCCAGAATAGCTATTTATTATTATGTATTATTATATTATCATATTATCATATTATCATATTATTTCATTATAATATTATCATTATATATTATTATAATAATTTTATTATAATTATGCAATATTATTTAATATTATAACATAATATCATATAATATTATAATAAAATACTATAATATTATATTACTCTTTGTAATTTATTAACATTTTTAAGAATTGAAGATAGAGATAGGAATTATTCTTCTTCATCTGAATTGTTGTTTATTCCCTAATACATATATTAAATAAAATAAAGGTACAAGCTTACTATCAAAATAAACTAAGAATATACTAGAAATTAGACTGAAAATAGTAAGAAGCAGTCCAAAATATTGACTAGCAATTATTCCGTAATGCAAACTTAATTAAGGAGTAACAAAAGCATTAAGTATACTGCAACATCTAGCAGACGACAGAAATATACTTTAAGAAAGCGAAAGTTCATCCCCTTAAAACCATCTTATAAGAATAGTAGTCACTGTTATATTAAGCGATTCTCCTCCTATTCCAAATACAAACCTTCCAAATATCATAATCTATTATTTTAATAAGTTAATATGATGATAATATGATATTGATATGATGATAATATGATATTGATATGATGATAATATGATGTTAATATACATGAAAATTATCAGCAATCTAGCCAAAAAATACTATAGCCTATCCTATCATAACAAGAGTGGTGAAGATTATAGTCATAGCTCTATCTCCAAAACGATCAGTGAAATATCCTCCTAAAAGGGGCAAAAACATATTGGGCAAGTTGTAAACAGTGTAAAGTAGACTATAATACAATTCAGCAACTTAATAAGTATGTTTCATCATCTGTTATTAAATTATCTGTTCTTTCAGCACTGCTGGAATGTCCAAGCAGTAATAGTCTCCTGTCTTTTATTATTTATTTATTTTACAGCTGTCAAGCATGTTAATACTAATATCCAGTATCTAAACTTCTGCACCTCTTCTCTTTTTTTCAATACTTACTCTTTATAACTTTTTTGGCTATTTAGCATCATTAATATTAATATTTTATCTCAATATATTTATATACAATTTAATATTGTCTTATTATTATTATTTTATTTTTTATTTTAATCGATTATATTTTTATTATTTTATGCAATATTCCTCATTCTATTCTCCTATAAAATTATCTTCTTTTAAATCTCATCTTTTTTAAAAATAATTTTAAAAAAATAATATGACAGATTAATAATTAATAAATGATGATTTATTTAGAAAATTATAATATTTATAGAAATAATTAACTTTATCAAAAGATTTTAATTAAATGTAATTTTTTACCCAATTGGACTAGGGATAAAAAGGATACTTAATAATTTAAGATATTCAAGTATATTTTAAAAAAAATAATATTAATTTTTAAAATTAATTTTGTTAATTATTTTTGAATAAGAAAAAAATAACTTTTTAAGAATTTATTAATTAATTTTTACCTGAAAATTAAATATACATTGATATAATAAATAATAAATAGTTAACATTGAACAAGAAAAATTTAAATGTATATTCTATTTTTAATATTTATTTTTATAGGTTTTCAGTAGATAAACACAATAACTAATAGAAGATATTATAAAAACTAAAATATAAATATTGAATATGGAATATCATAATATAAAAAATAATAATTAATCTAATTAAATATTATTTAAGTCAAATTTAAATACAAATTTATATTCAAGTAATAAAAAGTCATTTATTAATTGAATTCATTATATTGAAAAAATTTATATTTTAATATAAATTATAGATTTTCCTTAATTATTTTTATAAAAAAATTAATTTTCAATAACCTAAAAATATATAAAATTTATTTTATGTATTATATTTTATATAATATAATTTAGATTTAAATAGGAAAAATTATAAACAATTAATAGATATTAATTAAAATATTGTAAATGGAGAGCGAATAAAAAAATAAATTAAAATGGGAAGATGTAGAAGATGAATAAGAATAAGATGAAAAACTAAAATAATAATAAGAAGAAAAATAGTAAGAAAAGAAAAAGAAATAAAGTAATGCTCCTTTAGTAATCAAAACAACATTAGCTGATTAAAATTCAAGATTAGGAGTTAAAAAAGCTACTAATTTATTCCATTGTGATTTATTAGATTAATCTGATGAAGAAGAAGAAGAAGAAGAATAAGTAAATTCTTAATAAAAATAAGAATAATAATAATAAAAATAAAAATAGTAGTAGAATTAAGAATAACAAATTAGTAAAAAAGAATTTAAAAAAAAGGAAAAGGAGGAACTTAATAATCTATTTAAATAAATGGGATTTGAAGAGGGTGGAAATAATGATAAAAAGAAAAAGAAAAAACAAATTTAAAATCCATAAATACAATAATAGAAAGAAGAGATAAAAAAGAAAGATGATATTTAAGAGAAAAAATAAGAAGTTAAGTAAGAAGAAGATCAAACTAAAGTAGATATTTAGGAAGTAATAAGAAAAAAGGCAGAACAACAAAAGAAAAACTAGAAAAAGGATACAACTCAAACTGCTAAATAAATAACATTAAATAGAATATAAAATAGCAAAAAGGGAAGGAAAGATTTCTAAGATGAAGCTCTTTATTACTGAATGATTTTTTTTAAACATAATATTAATAGATATAAATTTTATATCTATATAATATCTCATAAAGGATTTTTTATATTAATTGATTTGATTAATGAAAAGAGAAAGAATCGCTATATTAATGTAAAACTTAATAGTGTGAATATGATGATGAATACAGTATCAGATGGGAAGTGAGAA